>Ga0256405_10002686_pt1 | contig 39489 bp, 32 predicted proteins | sample RumenRJG_02DNA_FD_189096 | JGI IMG/M metagenome (GOLD analysis project Ga0256405, IMG submission 189096) | Bovine rumen microbial communities from Lethbridge, Alberta, Canada - RJG_02 | ecosystem: Host-associated > Mammals > Digestive system > Stomach > Rumen | place: Canada: Alberta... | reverse complement strand
GCACAATTCCAAAATACCTTTGCAGCAAATTCTTAGCAAAATAATAAATAGAATAGAATCAATGAGAGAAATAACAAGATAAAAAGGATATACTTATGTATGTCATATATTCAATTTTTAGTAACATGTTTAATTAACACGAAAAGAAAATGAAACGGTTAAAGAACAACTCCGTCCTCTCTCTTTTTGTGTCCATGCTGCGTAAGCTGTACCAAGAAAACTGAGAAAGAGTTGCCAGGGGACGAACTCTGGCAACTGTGTCGTACCGCCTTCGAGCAGTACAAGTCTGAAATCATCAATGGCGAGAAAACTTATTCTCGCTATTTAAATGATTGGTTCTACTACAATCTTCCGGCATCTGGCCTGAGTGAGGCTGACATGAAAACCCATTTTATGCATGTCTGCGAACTCAGGGAACTACTTGAAGAGCGTCGTGACCTTGTGGATGCTTTCTTCTCAAAACACAAGTTCAAGAAGAAGGACTTTCTGCAGATGTTCAATCTGTTCAATTCTGGTAAGTGTATTCAGCCAAAGCCAGAATTTCTTGCACACTTCTCAAACGAGCAAATTGCACGTATAACTGAGTTTGCAACAACTACAAGCTTGTTCAGGGACGATGTGACTGAAGAAGACATGAGAAATCTATTTGAATGTAGGCTTCAAAGACCGCTTCAGGCAAATAATAACAGGAACATTGCCTTGTTCTTTGGTGCTCTCCGCGAACATGGTCTATTGCCTTTCCAATGGCAAATGATCCTGGAGAGAAACAAACTACTTTCTTCTTCAACAAACAATGAGCCGCTTCGTGCAAGTCAGATTCGTTGTAGCCTCTCACAAGCTAAGAATCCAAAACTTGGCAAGAAATTGAGATCTAATGAAAAGGACGAAGAGGTAGGATTTGAGTCCACATGCAAAATGTTCGTGATAAGACTGAAAGAAAGTATGTAAAATGCAAGCAGAATAACTAACTGCAAATAAGTGAGCGATATAACAACTATATATTAAATCCTATATCGTTGCCATTTGCGCACTTGTAATTTTTAGGGGCTACCTTTGCAACTGAATCGATTCAAGCAGGGAGGTAGCCCCTCCTTGTCCTTACAATTAAATTAATAGAAATATGGACAAAAATACGGTACTTGAATTTATAAATAAATCTGTTACATTCGAACAGTTCGTTGATGTGCTCGCTACAAAAGTAGCATTAAGAATACATCAAATTGAGAAAGGCCAACTCGAAATAAGTCAGGCTCAGGCTTACAAACTATTTGGCAGAGCCGATGTTGAGAGATGGGTCAAAAGCGGAAAGATAGAGCCTGTTAGAATATCTCCTGGCAAAAAGAGGTTCAAACTTGTTGACTTGCAAATGTTGGCAAACGTACAACAGAACTACCTTTTATGAAATATAGAAACTCAGATATGGTACAAGACTATATCTGAGTTTTTTGAATCTGTTAAAAGAGGAACACTAAGGAATCAGTCGTTGATACATCTGCGTGAGCTTCTTATCCACATTGGTGATTTTGAATTGTACACGTGTTTTCTTCGTTTTCTTGGGAAGTAGAGTAACCAACCTGTCCATAATCTGGTCAACATTAGAAAAACCTGTGTCTTCCAAAGCACAAACCTTTTTGCCCATCACATACGCTTCAGCACGGACATTGTTGTACTTTGAAATTCTCTCAAAAGTCTTATCAACTTTTTCTACGTGCTTTGATTCTTTATTAGTAAAGAAGATGAAATCAATAACCTTCTCATTCAGAATCCAAGCCGGAGTATAGTCCACTTTGACATAAACCTTAGCCATTTTATTTATAGAATGGTTGAGTCCAAAGTCAACCTCATTCAACGTTGCACCACATTCATTCTGTGCTATTGTCGCCCAACTATGCCGAAATGCATATAACGAAGCTTTAAAATTAGGATCAACTTTTTCCCAAATCTGTTTGATACCAATATTAACGTTGGCACAAAATGAATCTGAAGTAGATAAACGATCATGGAAGTTAAACAGCCATGGAGAATCTACATTCTTTGAGAGGTATTTCTCAAAAGTGGGTTTTAGGAACTCTGGAACACGTATTTCAAAGTAACCCTTATCAGAACGGGTATTCCTTGTTTTCTGGCGTTCATAATGGAAAATTCCATTAACATATTGATCTTTCTCTGCATTGAAAATATCCACTGCATTTAGGCCGCACAGACAAAATGAGATTAAAGCCACGTCTTGACCTACTTCCATCAGAGGATTGGTAAATCTACTTCTATCAGGAACGACATTGAAGAACTTTCGTAACATACTTGCAGGAATTGCCCGTTTTTCGGGTATGTCACTTCTGGGAATTGTAACATTTCCCCAAGGATTCTTCAATCTTGCAATTCCTTGTTCTTCATCATTGAATTCCTTCAATGCAGCTTTATAGACTTCACGAATACAAACTGGGTATTGTTCCTTACAACGATTCGTCTCAGAAAGGGAAGCAATCCATCTATTAAGAAAAGCAGATGTCATACGAGAGAACATTATATTGTCCGTCTCAGCAAAACGCTCCATATGATTCAGTGCCCACTTATAATTACGCGATGTGCGTTCTTGACCTCTACTGATAAGTTTCTCGATATGATTTCTGGCATAATCAGAAAATGACATATCTTCAGTAGAGGTCGTCAAGTAGGCTACAACCTCAGAAGCTGTCCAGCTTGAAGAGTCAATCTTGTTGAGCATAGAATAATAACTGCTAATCAAATTTGACACTTGTTGCATAACGAAAGGATCTGTAACTTCCTTTCCCTTGACTCCTTTATCATTCACCATCCATGATGTTCTGATAAAAGAACTTTGTCTGTTCTGCACTACACGAATGTAAACGATGTACATTCCTGTTTTTAGTTTTGTTTTAACTGTGGGTTTAAGTGTTGCCATATTTTTTATAATTAGTGAAATTGTTTAATAATTCAGATACATGTTTAACAACTTGTGATTCTCTGTAAAAACAGAAACCAAATCTGGTCAACATAGCCCCATTTTTTGGTCAACATATAGTCAACATTGAGGGTATTTTCCGATGTTTTTGCAGAATCCGTTTTTTTGCTTGGTCAACATCCCCAAAAAATTTGGTCAACAAATTGGGGTACTTAGCCAACACGTTCTGCACACGTAACGTGCAGAATGTGAGCAAAAAGAACCGAGGCAAGAACCTGTTTTCCAAGTCCTTGCCTCGTATTTCACTAATTATCAGCATTCTGTCGTTTATTCCTCTACAGCAGCCTGGGCGGCGGCCAGACGTGCGATGGGCACACGGAAGGGAGAGCAAGATGCGTAGTTCATGCCAATCTTAGCGCAGAACTTCACAGAGCTGGGCTCACCACCGTGCTCACCACAGATACCGCAGCGGAGGTCAGGACGAACCTCGCGGCCTTCCTTCACAGCGAACTTGATGAGACGGCCTACACCCTTCTGGTCGAGAACCTGGAACGGGTCTACCTTCAGGATCTTCTTGTCGAGGTATACAGGCAGGAACGAAGCGATATCGTCGCGACTGTAACCGAAGGTCATCTGAGTAAGGTCGTTAGTTCCGAATGAGAAGTACTGAGCCTCCTCGGCGATGCGGTCGGCGGTCAGGGCAGCACGAGGAATCTCGATCATCGTACCGATCTCGAACTCAACCTCCATGCCATACTCCTGGAACACTTCCTTAGCGGCGTACTGGATAACCTCCTTCTGCTGCTTCAGCTCGTAGAGTGTACCAATCAGCGGAACCATGATCTCTGGCATTGGGTTCTTACCCTCTTTCTTCAGCTCGCAAGCAGCAGAAAGGATAGCCTTGGTCTGCATAGCAGTGATCTCAGGGAAGGTGATACCCAGACGGCAACCACGGTGACCCAGCATCGGGTTGTTCTCGGCCAGAGAAGCTACGCGGCGCTGGATAGCCTCCAGAGAGACGCCCATCTCCTTAGCCATAGTCTCCTGACCAGGAATATCGTGGGGAACGAACTCGTGCAAGGGAGGATCGAGCAGACGGATGTTCACGGGCAGACCGTCCATAGCCTCGAGGATGCCCTTGAAGTCAGCCTTCTGGTAAGGCAGCAGCTTAGCGAGAGCCTTCTCACGTCCGGCAACGCTGTCAGAGAGAATCATCTCACGCATAGCAATGATCTTCTTGTCCTCGAAGAACATGTGCTCAGTACGTGTCAGACCGATACCCTTAGCACCGAAGGCGCGAGCCACCTGTGCATCGTGAGGAGTATCAGCATTGGTACGAACCTGCAGCTTGGTGTACTTGTCGCAGAGGTCCATCAGCTCCTTGAAGTCACCAGAGAGCTCAGCAGCCTTAGTGGGCACCTCGCCAGCATAAACCTGACCAGTGGTACCGTTCAGAGAGATGTAGTCACCCTCCTTATATACAACGCCGTCGATCTCAACGGTCTTGTCCTTATAGCTAACGTTCAGAGCACCTACGCCTGATACGCAGCACTTACCCATACCACGGGCAACCACAGCAGCGTGAGAGGTCATACCACCACGAGCGGTCAGGATACCCTCGGCAGCAGCCATACCAGCGAGGTCCTCAGGAGAGGTCTCGATACGTACGAGCACTACCTTGTGGCCGTCCTCGTGCCAAGCCTTAGCGTCGTCAGCGTGGAACACAATCTGACCACAGGCAGCACCAGGAGATGCGGGCAGACCCTGAGCAATCACCTTAGCGGCAGCCAGAGCCTTCTTGTCGAATACGGGGTGCAGCAGCTCGTCGAGCTTGTTGGGCTCGCAACGCATGATGGCGGTCTTCTCGTCGATCATACCCTCGTGGAGCAGATCAATGGCGATCTTCACCATAGCAGCACCTGTGCGCTTACCGTTACGGGTCTGCAGGAACCACAGCTTGCCCTCCTGAACGGTGAACTCCATATCCTGCATATCGTGATAGTGGTTCTCGAGGTTCTCCTGAATCTGATTCAGCTGAGCATAGGTCTCGGGCATTGCCTCCTCCATAGAAGGATACTTAGCTACGCGCTCCTCCTCAGAGATGCCAGCACGCTCAGCCCAGCGCTGAGAACCAATCTTGGTGATCTGCTGTGGAGTACGGATACCAGCCACAACGTCCTCACCCTGTGCGTTAACCAGATACTCACCGTTGAACAGGTTCTCACCGTTTGCGGCGTCACGGCTGAAGCATACACCAGTAGCAGAGGTGTCACCCATGTTACCGAATACCATGGCCATAACTGAAACGGCTGTACCCCACTCGTCGGGGATGCCTTCCATCTTACGATAGAGGATAGCGCGCTCGTTCATCCAAGAACGGAACACAGCGCAGATAGCGCCCCAGAGTTGCTCGATAGGATCGTTGGGGAAGTCCTTACCAGTGCGCTCCTTGATAGCCTGCTTGAACAGCTGAACCAGCTTCTTCAGCTCCTCGACGTTCAAGTCCTTGTCCAGCTTCACGCCACGCTCAGCCTTCACCTTCTCGATAATCTCCTCGAATGGATCGATGTCGGTCTTGTTCACGGGCTTCATCTCCAGCACGACGTCACCGTACATCTGTACGAAACGACGGTAAGAGTCATATACGAAGTGAGGATTCTGGGTCTTCTTTACCATACCCTCAGCCACCTCGTCGTTCAAACCGAGGTTCAGGATGGTGTCCATCATACCAGGCATAGAAGCACGGGCACCAGAACGAACGGATACAAGCAGTGGATTCTCCTTGTCACCGAACTTAGAGTTCATCAGTACCTCGATGTGCTTCACAGCAGCCATCACGTCGTCGTTCAACAGCTCCATAATCTTCTGCTGACCAACCTGATAGTACTCGTTACAGCAATCGGTTGTGATTGTGAAACCTGGAGGAACGGGAACACCAAGCAGGTTCATCTCAGCAAGGTTAGCACCCTTACCACCAAGTTCCTCACGCATTTTTGCATTACCTTCGGCCTTTCCATTACCGAAGAGATAGACTCTCTTTTGACTCATAAATATTAGTGTATTATTAAGTAATAAATGTTGTTATTCAAAGTTGGTATTCCCAGTTGGTTTGCAAAGATACGTAAAAAAAATCATTTCTGCAAAAGAAATTCAATATTTTTATGAGCGATTGTGATGAACCCCTCCCCAACGCGAAGGGAAGAACAATCTGCCAATGCCTACCCACGGGCGATTTCCATAACGGCAACTAGCGCAGAAAGCATGGAGCAGGAAACGCCAGCCAAAAGCCCTGGACATACCTATGTAATACAATACAGACAGCTGATAACGACCATATCCGCGCTCACGCAACAGTCGGTTGATGCGAAGGCGTGACTGTCCGTTGCTCTCTATATGTTCCTTGTCGACCGTTGACGTCACACTCTGCTGTCGTACCGTGACGCAATACAACTCACGTTCGTCAACGACAACGCTCCGTGCAGCAAGTCCTGCGGTGACAGAGAAGTAGACATCGTTGCCCGAGACGATATCCTCGAAAACAAGATGATTTTTCGTTATCAGGCGTCGACGAATCATCTTTCCCCACGGATTCGTATACAGACAGCGCATGACATCGGTGTTCTCGTGTTCTTTGCGATAACGTTTCAACAGCCCTTTTACGGAACGGTCGCGATAGGCACGTGCGCCAGAGTCGGAAAAAGCACTCGTCACGTTAAAAAACACAATATCAGCGTCATCATCGATATGACTGGAGATGAGCTGGTCGGCATCAGGCAGATAATAATCGTCAGAGTCGGCAAACAACACCCACTCGCCATCGGCATGACTCAATCCAACATTCCGTGCGTCACCAGCACCACAGCCGCTACTACTATAGAGACTGAAGTGATAGCTGCTGCGCAACGACTCTACTGCCCTGAGTTCGTCAGCAGTACTCTTGTTGTCGACAACAATCACCTGGGGAGAATGTTTCCACGGAATGCTTTGAAGCAAACGTTCAAGCAATCGTGACGTATTTCTATGCGGAATAATGATGCTATACACTATTGTCAGTTCTTATCGTCCGCAAATGTACAAAAAAAAAATGATAGTGACAAGTAAATTTGGCAGATTGATTTATTTTTCGTATCTTTGCAGAGAAAACGATAAGCAATGGCAAGAAACAAGAAACCATTACCGCTCCTTGAGAGCGTAACAATAGAGGCAGTAGCTGCTGAGGGGAAGTCACTATTCCATTGGAATGACATGGTGGTATTTGTGCCTTTCTGTGTGCCTGGCGACGTCTGCGACATACAGATTCGCCGCAAGAAGCACAGCTTTGCCGAGGGCGAGGTGGTGCGCTTTATAACATATAGTAAGGTACGCGCAATACCTTTTTGCCAGCATTTCGGCGTCTGTGGCGGCTGTAAATGGCAGAATCTGCCCTACGACGAGCAACTGAAATTCAAACAGCAGCAGGTTTATGACCAGCTGCACCGCATAGGCAAGGTAGCACTACCTGAGTTCCGTCCCATACTGGGTAGTGTGAAGACGCAAGAATATCGTAACAAACTGGACTTTGGTTGTGCTAACAAGCGTTGGCTGACTAGCGAACAGCTAAAGAACGAAACGCTGGTGAAGGACACGCCCGCCATCGGATTCCACATCACAGGTGCTTTCGACAAGATACTGCCGATAGAGAAGTGCTGGCTGATGGACGATCTGCACAACCAGATACGTAACGAGGTGCGCGACTATGCCGTTGAGCACGGATTGTCGTTCTTCGACTTACGACAGCAGGTGGGCTTGCTGCGCGATGTCATCATCCGCAATAGCGCCAGTGGCGAATGGATGGTCATCTTCCAGTTTCACTATGACGAAACGGGTGGCGAGAAAGAGGCAATGGGGCTGTTGCAACACGTTGCCGACAAATTTCCGCAGATCACCTCCCTACTCTATCTGGACAACCAGAAGTGTAATGACACTATCGGCGACCAGGAGATTCTGGTGTTCAAGGGCGAAGACCATATCTTTGAACTGATGGAAGACCTGAAGTTCAAGGTCGGTCCCAAGTCGTTCTACCAGACGAATACCGAGCAGGCATACCACTTGTATAGTGTTGCCCGTGAGTTTGCATTCTCAAACCTCAAATCTAAGACCTCAAACCTCAAACCACTCGTCTACGACCTCTATACCGGTACGGGCACCATCGCCAACTTCGTGGCAAAGAATGCCAAGACGGTGATTGGCATAGAGTATGTGCCTGAAGCCATCGAGGACGCCAAGATTAACTCAGAGATCAATGGCATTGAGAACACGCTGTTCTTTGCTGGTGACATGAAGGATATACTGACAGACGACTTCATTGCAGAACATGGTCGCCCAGACGTCATCATCACCGACCCTCCACGTGCCGGCATGCATCCTGACGTGATAAAGACCATCCTCAATGCTGCCCCAGAGCGCATCGTCTATGTAAGTTGTAATCCTGCTACTCAGGCTCGCGACTTACAGCTGATGGACGAGCAATATAAAGTGGCCGAGGTTCAACCCGTCGACATGTTCCCACATACTCCACACGTAGAAAACGTAGTGCTACTCACAAAACGATAAACATCTTAAATCCAATATATTATGAAGAATTATTTTATGTTAGCCTTTATGGCATTAGCATTGACTGCCAATGCACAAGAAGAGAAAAAAACGACTATCGAAGTACCCGCATGGGTGAAGAATGTCAAGTTTAGTGGCTACGGTATGCTGCAGTATCAAGGTTCTGACCAAGATGGTGCTGAGTCGAACACGTTCAAACTTCGCTTAGCGCGTTTCATTCTGGATGGCAAGATTGGTGACTTCGACTGGCGTGCACAGATTCAGGGCACCAACGCTACTGGTCCTGGACAGCCCACCGTACAGCTGGTAGACCTCTATGCTGAATGGCGCAAATATCCGGAATTTAAGATTCGTGCCGGACAGTTCAAACGTGCTTTCACCTATGAGAATCCCACCCACCCCATTACGCAGGGCTGGCGTGGTTATGCCGACGTTATCAACAACCTGTCAGGTTTCGGAGACCGTACAGGTGAAAAGAGCTCAGGAGGTCGCGATATCGGTATCCAGTTCTCTGGAGACCTGTTCCCAGCAGCTGACGGACACCGCTTCCTGCACTATCAGGTAGGCATCTATAATGGTGAGGGTGTCAACGAGACTGATAAGGACAACCGCAAGGATATCATCGGAGGCCTATGGGTTATGCCCATCAAGGGTCTGCGTATCGGTGCCTTCGGATGGACTGGTTCACGCGGAAAGATGGTTTATGACAAAGATGATGCAGGAAAAGACCTCACCTGTAGCGTGGGCAAGAACCGTTATGCCTTCTCTGCTGAGTACAGTCAGGACGAATACATGTTCCGTGCTGAGTATCTGCACTCACAGGGTTGGGGTGCTGCTTCAGCAGGCAATAACACTCGCGCGATTGACTTCTCCAAGGGAGACAAGGCCGATGGTTGGTATGCCTTTGGCATTGTGCCCATCATCAAGGGTAAGCTGCACGCTAAAGCTCGCTACCAGTGCTATCGTGCCCAGAAGGAATGGGATACGGCTAAGACATCTTATGAAGCAGGTCTCAACTACTTCTTCACCAAGAACCTGGAGATGCACCTTGAGTATGCCCGCATCAACGACCGCAAGTTGGAGAAGCACAACTACAACCTCGTTGATTTGGAACTCGACTTCAGATTCTAAGCGACCTTTTTGAATTTTCGCATCAGGGCCTCCCACAGACGAGTCTTCTGACGCAGAATATTAACAGAATAAGCCGTGCTGGCAATGGCCAGTGCGGCTTCTGTTATCCAATAGCACCAACCGCTACATGCCGACGATACCGTATAAGCCAAAACACCTAAAAGAAGTTGTATGCCAGCATAACGAGAAATAGCCATCGTCGAACGGTAGTCATATCGCCAATAGGCATAGCAGTAAATAATAACAAGCTCCAAAGCGTGGGAAGCGACAAGCGCCACACCTGTGCCGAAAATACCCCAATAGCGAAAACCTACCATAATGCTCCAAGCCATAATGGCATAGCTGGTAGCTTCCAGGCAGAGATACGGCAGGGCATCTTTGCGAGCCAGCGTGATATAAGCAATAGGCATCGTCAGCACCTTGAAATACATCGCTAGAATGGCCACCTGAGACATTTGCACGACTGGCAGGAACTCACGACTAAACAGCATGGGAATCAATACGGGCAAAGCGGCAAGTAGTGCCACCAACATGGGCGACAACATCAATAGTGACACCTCTATCTGCTTGTTGACAGTTAGATTGGTCGCTTCGGCATTGTTACATACGCCAGACAGACGTGGAAAAAAGTCGGTTTCCATAGCAGAGAAAACCATGCCGGCATAAGTCATGGTTATCATGTATCCGACATTATACAATCCGACTTCAGCAAGTCCACCCTCCACATTGAGATATGATCGAATCAGCATTTCCGTACAACTGCCTACAGCAGCAGCCAACACAAAAGCAATGCCCAAGCGAATCATTCCGAAACCATCGCCTAACATCTGACGACTGAACGCAAAATGGAACGGATAGCAACGCCAGGAATAGGCAATCGTGACCAACATGGTGGCTATAGCCATCAATACGATAGCAGGCACGATACCGGAATGAAACAGAAAATAATATAGCGGAACGGAAACAACGACACCTGCCAGAGCTGAAAACACCAATACCTTAGCAATAGCACCAAGACGGCGCGTCGCTTTCATAATGGCCATCTCACCACCACTGATAGCAGCCATTGACACCGCAATGCCCATCATCGCAAAGTGTAGTGTGTGGTTACCCCATGTGAATGAAAACTCATTAACAAACGGACTGATGATGATACAAAACAAAAAACCTAATACAGCTGCCAACAGACTCCATAGGCGAATGACACGAATGTAATAGTCAAGCTTCTCGACATCGCCACGCTCATAACACTCTGACAAACGAGGAACAGCCCCTTGGGAAATGCCCAGATTGGTACATTGCGAGGCAAAGTGCTGAGCAGCAGTTAATAGTGATGCGAAACCCATACCACCAGCTCCCAGCAATACGGCTATAAACTTATTACGCACTAGACCTATCAGCACGACAAGCACCTGCACGCCACCGAACATGCTGGTATACTTTAATATATGGCTATAGCCACTTTTGTCTTTGTGTGCTTCTTTCATATTAAACTATTAAAGGAACGTAAAAACGTACGATTTATTACTTTTCTTTTTGGTTTTTCGCTCACTTATTTGTACCTTTGCAAAATGCAAAACTTAAAAATAGACAGGCAATCCTTTTGGGAAATCGTTCGATTCGGTACCGTGGGCACAACGTCCATGCTGATCCACTATGGCATCTACTATCTGTTGCTGCCGTTGATGGATATGAACATTGCCTACTCTATCGGCTACTTTTTGAGTTTCCTTTGCAACTTCCTGATGTCATCGTATTTTACGTTTAAGGTCAAACCATCATGGAAGCGACTCGTCAGATTTACAGGTAGTCACGGCATCAACTATTTTGTCTATCTCGGACTGTTCAACTTCTTCTATTGGGTGGGCGTTCCTGCCGAACTGGCTCCCCTGCCTGTCTATCTTATAGCAGTACCCATCAGTTTCCTGCTGGTGCGTTTTGCGCTGAAAAAGAAATAAAAAGAACCATTACATGAAATCTAATAAGCCGCTCGTAAGCTTCATCATTACCTATTACAATCTGCCAGTACAGATGCTGTGCAAATGCATTGATAGCATACTGGCGCTGTCGCTCAATAGTGACGAGCGAGAGATCATTGTCGTGGATGACGGCTCGGAAGTTAGTCCCATGAACGGGCTGATGCACTATGGTGATGAAATCATCTACGTCAGACAGAAAAACCAAGGTCTCAGCATGGCCCGTAACAAAGGCATAGAGATGGCTCGCGGCAAGTATCTGCAGTTTGTTGATGCCGACGATTACCTGATACAAGCCCCCTACGAGCACTGTCTGGACATCATCCGTAAAGACGAAGACATAGAGATGGTCATGTTCGACTTTACAACTCATGCGACAGACCATCAGAGCAACTTTGTCGATCAACCACTACAAAGCGGTACGCAATATATGCTTCACCACAACATTCATGGTACGGCGTGGGGGTACCTGTTTAAACGGACCACGCTGAGTGAACTGCGTTTCACACCCGGTATCTGGCACGAAGACGAAGAGTTTACGCCACAACTGCTGATACGTGCTGAACAGATATGTGTCACTAATGCTGTAGCATACTTCCACTACATTCATGCGAACTCCATTACAACGGCCAGCGACGAGAACAGTATCGACAAGCGACTATGCGACCGTATGGGCGTACTACTCAGGCTGAATGACCTATACGACCACCTACCGCAAAGCGAGCGTATGGCGCTACAGCGACGAGTGGCTCAGTTGACAATGGACTATATCTATCAGGTGATCATCCAGAAGCGTTCAGCAAGTGCACTCGAAGAAGCCATAGTGCAACTGCGCAGCAAAGGGTTCTTCCCCCTACCCGATAAGGACTATACCCAAAAGTATGTATGGTTCCGTCGTATGACTAACACCCGATTGGGACGTACAATTCTGCTGAAGACATTGCCATTAATGAAGAAGAGATGATGGAAGAACTGATATCTGTCGTTGTCTGTACATATAATCAGGAAGACACCATAGCAAGGACGCTGGAGTCTGTCCTTATGCAACAATGTCATGTACCTTTTGAGATTGTGTTGGGAGAAGACTGCTCGACAGACGGCACTCTTGCCATTTGCAAACGTTATGCTGACGAACATCCTGATGTAATACGACTGATAACCAATAAACAAAACAAAGGACTCATAGACAACTACTTCGACTGTCTATTGGCTGCTCGAGGCAGGTATATTGCCGACTGTGCTGGTGATGACTTTTGGACAGACCCGCTGAAACTGGAGAAGGAGGTTTCTATCTTGGAAGCACATCCAGACGTAACGCTCGTGCATACTAATTGGCTATGCTACGACGAGAGAAAGGCGACGACATTTCCGCCCTATCCTGCTGACAACAAACACACACGAGCTTTTGCTGATGGCAGAGAGTTAATAGAAGACATCCTTACTCAAACTAAGCGTCCCGTGATTCATCTGTGCACATCATTATATCGACGTGACGTCTTCATGCAAGCATACCTGGAAGATGAGGATATGTTCCGCAATAAAGACTTCGGATGCGAAGATATACAGATATCATTCTTCATGGCCAAAGAAGGACGTATAGCCTTTATTCCAGACACGACACTAAACTATTCGGTCGGCCATACAACTGTTTCTAATACAAAAAATGAAGAGAAGCAATACCACTTCGTCAGACAAGTCACCAGTCTGGTCTATTATATCTGTACGAAGTATCATATAGATAGCAAACGCATTGACGCCTATTTTCGCCAACGCCTGTTTGCCCTTTCCATGCATGCGTTCAGAAGTCATCAGCCTGCGTTGTTTCTAATGACGAAAGAATGTGAGAAAGATTGGCAAACACATCGTACGCTGCCTGTAAAAATAGCCTATACGGTTATGCGTTACGAAGGACTTTGGAAACTGATGCTATGGGGTCGCCATCTATTTGTGGCAACAAAAAGTTTATTGTCTGTTTAAAAGCTCTTCAAACACCTCTTCCAATTGTTTGCTAACAACTTTCGGTGATGCCAATGCAGCGACGTGTTCAGACAGTTGACGCCCATCAGCATATGGATGTTGCATCAATGCAAACATAGCATATGCCAAAGCCTGTGCATCACCTATCGGTACAATGGTACATCCACCTTCTATACGCAAGCATTTAGGAATACACTCCGTTGAGACAACTGGAATACCTGTACTCATAGCCTCTAACAACACCAAAGGCTGTACCTCGCTTCTGGAGGCCAGCACCAAAGCGTCACTTTGGTACAAGAGCGTTCTGACAGATTCCTTATCTAGTAGACCATGTGCAATAACACCCTCAGGCAACTGTGAACGGCACGCTGCTGAATCTGTTCCTCGTCCTGCTATGTGCAATACTACATCAGCACGCTCATGTCGCAATTGTTCAAATGCTTTAAAGAGAACATCATAACCTTTTAACGGCCAGAAGTTTGCAAGACAGCAAAAACAAAACTTCCGTCCTACCAACGGTTCACGTTTCCTATAGGCATAAAAGTCGGTGTCTATTGTATTCGAGATGCTTTGCCACTGATAGTCCTTGCCGAAGTAACAAGAAATATTATCTACCAATTCTTCTGAGACAGGAATTACCTTTGAAGCATTATGATAAGCTTCCTTAAGTAATGGTATCTGCCAGGCTTTACTTGGAGCTGGCCCAAACTCCTCCTCGAATATCAATCTGGATTGATGCTCTGTTATAACATAAGGAATACCATATTTCTTGCCGATGTTCATCGCCGCATAGCCTGCCCATTTCGCACAATGGGCATGAAGAATGTCAGGCCTGACATATTTCTTCTCGTAGTCCTGATACATCGAACAGACGATTTCAATCCAATGGTTGACATTATAACGTATCGCCTTAGGTATGCCTCGCTGATAAGACTGGTAAACAGTAATTCCGTCCATCACGTGCTCATAACGACCTAACGGCAACGAAATATAGTTTTTTGCACCAATAGTTATGCCAAGTTGCACATTACTTAATATACGCACGGTATGGCCCAGCGAGGCCAAAGCTTTAGCCTGATCCAGACAAAACAGACCTCCAGAAGGCGGGAAAAAAGATGGTATCTCGAGTATGTGCATGATATCTTATCTCAACAATTATATCTGCAAAGGTACGAATTAGCAAACAAAAAAACAAATTTTTTATTTTTCTCTTTTTGCTTTTCACTTTATTTTGTACCTTTGAAGGGCAAAAATTGAGTAAATCATGAAAATAATCTGTCTAAAAGGTGGACTTGGCAACCAGCTGTTTGAATACTGCAATACCGACAATTATTAGAAGCTAAAGAGGGAAAGGTGTATATGTTTCGCGACTTTCGCAAACTGAAACAGCACAACCACCTACTGATTTCCCAATGCTTCGACATCGAACTGCCACCACAATACTTGATGGTGACAATACTGACACTCGCTATAAAGACGCTTAGAATACTTCACCTATGGTCTTCGCTTTATGACGACACCAGCCGTCACTGTGTGTTGATTGATGACTATAGTCAGGAGAAACGCTATATCAAAAATGCACAACAACTGTTTAAATTCAGAAAGTTTACATTGACACCACTGACTACACATTATTTATCACTCATCAATGAGGCGCAATATCCTGTGGCCATTCATGTCAGACGAGGTGACTACCTCTTAGCTGACAACCCAAGTAATATAGGAGTATGCGATATCTCATATTACCAAAAAGCTATTGAAACGATACGCAAGCAACATACAGATGCCCACTATTTCTTCTTCTCGGACGATATAGAATGGGTACGCAATCATTTTTCTGACGACAACGCAACATTCATTAAGAAAGAAGAAACAGAGCCAGACTACGTCGACCTTTATCTGATGACGAAGTGTAAAGCACACATTATCGCCAATTCAACATTCAGTTTCTGGGGGAGTTTGCTGACAGATCACGAAAAACACCTGTGCATTTATCCTAAACGGTGGTTTGCAAATCCTGAATGGACGGTTCCAGATATATTCCCTTCACACTGGATTGCTCTATAAAAGCATAGTTTTTGCAGAAAATTTTCTAGAGAATTTTGCATAAAAGTACCGTTTTCAGAGTTCGAATCTGTGACAATGCTGTGTCAGTATTATGAGTTTGACGATGCAAAATCGCGAAATTAACGGCAATAATGAGGAATTTGTTTGATGAAAAAACGAATTAAATCGACGTGTGTGGGCACACAGCGACTTTTTTACAAAAATTATACTAAAAAAGTTTGCGCATATTAAATTAATGTTGTACCTTTGCAAACGTTATCCTGAAAACAATCTTTTTACCTTAAAAAGGACTAATACCTATTGAAGATATAGAGCGGTCGCCTGTGAGGGTCACCGCTTTATTTTTTTGCACAACGTCTAAAACGTTAAATTTTACTAAACTTTCACCTTTTCCACTTACCCACGACTCTATTCTCATTAAAAATGAGTACCTTTGCGGCCGATTTGGTCTGTTGTGGCTCAAACAAGTTGTCGCACGAGGTGACACGCCACGCAGAAAAACCCGTTAACAATTATATAAATAATGTACGCAATTGTAGAAATCAACGGTCAGCAGTTCAAGGTTGAGGAGGGCAAGAAGCTTTTCGTTAACCACATGAAGGATGTGGAAGCCGGTAAAACTGTTGAATTCGACAAGGTACTGCTTGTCGACAATGAAGGTTCAGTACAGGTAGGTGCACCCACCGTAGACGGTGCAAAGGTAGTATGCGAAGTGGTTAATCCACTCGTAAAGGGTGAGAAGGTTATCGTGTTCAAGATGAAGCGTCGCAAGGACTCTCGCAAAAAGAACGGTCACCGTCAGCAGTACACCCAGGTAGAAGTTAAATCAGTAATCGCTTAAAATTAAAAGGAGAACAACATTATGGCACATAAGAAAGGTGTAGGTAGTTCTAAGAACGGCCGTGAGAGTGCAGCTCAGCGACTGGGCGTGAAGATTTTTGGCGGTCAGAAGGTAGTAGCAGGCAATATCATCGTTCGTCAGCGTGGTTCTAAGCACAATGCTGGTGACAATGTTGCTATGGGTAAGGACGATACTCTTTATGCACTTGTTGACGGAACTGTTCAGTTCCACAAGGGCAAGCGCGACAAGAGCTATGTTTCGGTAATTCCTGAAGCTCAGGCCTAAGAGAACAAACAGCAAATAATTTATTCCAAACAAACAAGAAAAGGGAGTCTTCGCTGAAGGTTCCCTTTCTCTATTAAAAGCACAAACGTGAAAAGAAAGATAGTCCTCTTATCGCTCCTCTGTGTAACGACACTCATCGTTGCCGGCAACCGTATATTCGTTCCTCGTGTCAAGTCGCTTACCAGTATCGTCAACAACGACTGGATGAACCGCCCCATCATGACACTAGGTACGGGTGATGTGCTACACATAGCTTTTGACGAGTTTTCGCATAACTACCATCGGCTGACTTACCACATCGATCATTGCGAGGCAGACTGGTCGACATCCGAAGACATCTTTGAAAGCGACTGGCTGGAAGGATTCAACGACAGTCAGATAGAAGACTATCAGAACTCTATCAATACGACGGTGCTGTATACACACTACCAATTGGACATTCCCAACGAGCGCTGTCAATTGAAAATGAGTGGAAACTATCGGCTAACCGTATATGACGAGGACAACAATGATGAATGCCTGTTGGAGGTACTGTTCTATGTTGTTGAGCCCATAATGACCGTTGGTTTGGAACTGTCGACTAACACAGATATCGACCATAATGTGAGTCACCAACAGTTGTCCATGAATGTTCAATACAACAATCTTAGAGTGACTAACATAGAGGACGAGCTTTATACTGTCGTTATGCAGAATTGGCGTGAGGATAATGCCAGACATAACATTAGGCCAACTTACATCAATACCAAAGGACTATCGTGGAATCACAACAAACAGCTAATCTTTGACGGAGGCAACGAGTATCATAAATTTGAAGTGCTGGACGTCTCGCATGCCACGATGGGACTTGAACGTATCACATGGGACGGGAAATATTATCAGGCCTATCCTTTTCCCGCTACGGTAAGACGTAACTATCTGACTGACGTAGATGCCGACGGTGCTTTCCGGATCAGAAACAGCAACAATAGTGAATCTGATTATACCTGCGACTATGTCTGGGTAAATTATGTGCTACAGGCACCCTATCAAGGTGAGCTTTATATTGATGGGCAATGGACAACTGATGCAGAAAGAGATAACTACAAAATGCAATATGATGGTGAGCATAGCTGCTATTATACGGCTCTACTTCAGAAACAGGGATATTATTCCTATCAATACCTCACGCAAAACGGTGGTATTCCGCCTTCAGAAGGTTCATTCTTCCAAACAGAGAACCGCTATCAGGCATTAGTCTATTATAAAGGTATAGGCGCAAGGACGTGGCGTCTGGTAGGTTATCGGAGCATATTGTTCCGATAGCCTTGCGGAGTAATGCGGAAGTAGTGATAGAAGGATGAAATAAAATAGTTGGGTGAAGCAAAACGGCAACGGTCAGCAATCTCAGAAATAGAGAGCGTTGTGTTGCACAATAACTGTCTGGCCTCTTCAAGACGCAGAAGTCTGATGAGCAAACGGGGATTGGTGTCTAAGTTAGAAGCAATAACCTCATAAAATTCATCTGACTTCATTTCTGTTAACGATATCAAGTCACGCAAGTTGAATGATTCTCCTTGGTGTTGTCTGATATAAGGTATGATGCGTAGCATAGCATCAACAAACTTAGAATACAGGGACGCACTATTGTCAACATCATGCGCAAAGTCTGAATGCAGATTGATGATTTCATCATAGTGCAACTGACAGCGGGATGCATAGCTCTTGATACGATGCAACAGATGATTCTCCTCATTTGTACATAGCAAGCGGAAACGCGTATTTCTATTGAACATCCAGAAGTTTAGCAACAAGGCAATCATTACCAAAACGCCAAGAATTCCATAGATGCCTGTCGTTCGCCACCAAGGCTGGTTAACATTGACAATCCAAACAAAAGGATCCTGATTCCACACGTCCGGCCATAAAGAACACTGAACCTCTACACGATAAGTTCCTGGACGCAGAGCCAACAGGGGCAGTCGTAAGAGGCCGTTTTTATCAACCATACCATCTGACTTACCATACGAGAAAACGCGCCATTCGTCATAGGCAGGCACACCTTTTACACGTATCCGATAATAGGTCTGCACAGGACGCAGATAGTTCAGACCGGTAAAAGTCATCGATAGCGAATTCTGATTGTAATTGACCGTTATCTCACGCATACGCGATACAGAACGGTCAAGAAGAATACGTCCGTCCAGTTTTGTGTCTGCACCAATATTTGAACCGTTTACCGTTAAACGTGTCAACTTAGGATACAGCACCATCTGCGACAATTCTTTAGCATGAAACTGGTCTGGACGGAATGTCACCACATGATCTATCGATTGCATAACAATGGTGCCATCTTCTAATTTAACGGCACGCCCGTTGAGAAACGACTCACTGGGTATGTTGTCCTGATTGATATATGCTTCAATGTGATAAATGCCAGAGTTACGGATAAACACATGGACTATGCCAAAACTGGTGCTTACCCAAATGTCGTGGTTATCATCCTCGATAATAGAATGTATGACCTGATTCGGCAATCCGTCAGCATTCGTGAACATCTGCTTTTTCCCATTTGGCTTTTCAAGCAGCAACCCAGAAAACAGTCCTTTCCAGGTCCACCCGCGGCTGTCCTTAAGAATGCAATTGACAGCAGGCTCCAATTGCGTCACAGGTTTTGACTTTCTATTCAATAGGTCAACATAATGTTGGCCTTCGTGCGACTCTGCAGAATAAACATTAAAAGGAGAATTAAAAGGTTTGCAATAGAGTAATCCGCGACGTGCCGTACCAATCCACATGCCTCCCTGACGGTCAAAGCACAGCGAACTGATATTAGCATGCTGACGACGTCCTTTTGTCAGGTTCAATGTCTCGACATGCTCTACATTTCCCGTTACATAATTATAGACAATATATCCCCGCTCAGTACCAATGTATATCTTGTCACCTATTGGATAGAGCGCATTCATCAAGAATGGGCTTTCCAGTAATTTTGTCCATTTGCGTTGATCGATATCATAACACAACAAGACAGCAGCATGCTCTCCGTTGTGTAGATGATAATAGCGATTACCAACAAGACATAGCTCAGAAGACTGAATGAAACGCTGCTTCTCCCTTCCGTCAAAAGCATCGTCCGTATACTTGTAGTTTCCGTGCTGATAGTCATAGACAGAAACTGCACCATCTTGATGGAACATCAAAATCAGACTGTCATTATAAAGGTCCAAATCTTGAACAGAGGATTTGTGATGCAAGCGGAACTGTTTCTTCAAACTTGGGCAACCGACCATATCACCCGTGCGAAACCACACATTACTCTCACCATCACCATACAAATCATCCAGATGCTTAGAAGTACCCAATGCTACCAGCACACTATCTATGTTACTGATGAAACGCTCTTTCAGAAGGTCAACACAGGTTAGCTGCCGGTGATGCTTAATCCACAAGTGATGAAAACTGTCAAAATACATCTGATAGCGACCATCATAGCCAGGCAACACTTTCGCATCTCCAGGGCTAGGATCTACATGAGTAAATGATGCACCGTCATAGAAATTAATATGTCCAATGGTAGAAATCACCAAACGCCCGGTCTTCGTGCATAATACAATCTGTGCACTATTATCAGCCAAGCCATTCGATGCATCATATGCAAAGAACATCCGTTGGTTTTCTTGAGCAAAAAGTCCAATGGAAAGACAAAGGGCCCATATGGTCGTAAATATCTTGATCATTAGTTATTGGTACTGTTTTATGTCTTTAGAAATTAATTACTTGTCCATCATACGCCAATTGAATACTAGCGGGTAGTGATGCATTTACTTCCGCATGCCGCCCTATATCGTGACTGCTATGTATTAACCATGTTTGTCGAGCACCAACACGCTTGGCAAAACGCACTGCCTCCTCTAAAGTCTGATGAGAATGATGAGGCTTTTGTCGAAGTGCATTAACCACCAGGGTGTCTGCACCGTTTATGTAGTCCATTTCCTTTTCGGCGATGGACTTCATATCTGTGATATATGCCAGAGAGCCAATGCGATAGCCTAAAATAGGCAAGTCGTGGTGCATCACCTCAAAAGGCATAATAGCTATATCTCCTATCGTAAGCTGCTCATGTTTATGTATTTCGTGCAACTGGATAGCTGGTACACCCGGATATCGGTGTTCGGCAAAACAGTAGGGCAACATCTCCAGCATTCCTTGTCGCGCTATTGGATCGGCATATACATTGATTTCGCCAAACTGACAATAGGGTCGGATATCATCCATTCCTCCCATGTGGTCATAGTGTGCATGAGTTATCAGTATCCCATCTATCTTCCGGAATGGCATGGGCATAATCTGCTGGCGAAAATCAGGTCCACAGTCAATAAGCAAGCGTGTGGTCTCTGACTCAATCAGTGCAGAGCAACGTAACCGTTTGTCGTGAGGATCTCTACTGCTACACGTATAGCAATGACAACCAATAGTCGGTACGCCACAGGAAGTGCCTGTTCCAAGGAATGTCAGTTTCATATCACGTTTACTTCCGGATGTATATCTATACCAAAACGCTCACGGACATCATGCTGTATGGCCTGAAAAAGCGTCACTATCTCACTGCCCGTAGCACCTCCACAATTGACCAATACTAGTGCTTGGCGGTCGTGCACACCAGCATGTCCCAACTTTCGGCCTTTCCATCCACACTGTTCTATGAGCCAACCTGCAGGAATTTTCTCGTGTGAGGCATCAATATAATAATGTGGCATCTCCGGATACAGAGCTTGCAACTGTTCATATTTCTCGCGACTGACGATAGGATTCATAAAGAAACTACCTGCATTGCCTGTAACCTTTGGATCTGGTAACTTGGCATTTCGTATGTCAATGATAATTTGACGCAACTGTTGGGCATCTACCTGACTGAACCCACGGCGCTCCATCTCCGCACGGATATTGCCATAGTCTGTCTTTTGTACAGGTACACGGCTGAGCCGATAGGTCACGTAAGTAATCAGATAACGATTCTTCCAGTCATGTTTAAACCGGCTGTCACGATAGCCATATTGACAGTCAGCCAATGAGAAAACACAGGTTTTGCCTGTAGCAATTTCAACAGCCTCTACGTGATCTATCAGATCCTTGACTTCTGCACCATAGGCACCAATATTCTGAACAGCCGACGCTCCCACTTCGCCTGGTATCAGCGAAAGGTTTTCTGCTCCATATAGTTCGTGAGAGACACACCAGGCAACCACCTCATCCCAGATCTCACCACTACCGCACCTCACAAGAGCATCTTCTTGAAGTGTTATGCCCTTGATGGCCGAATGCACTACTGTTCCCTCAAAGTCTTTCGTCAACAGCAGATTACTTCCGCTACCAATAATAAGGAATGGTTCCCCTGCGTCTCTCAACTCATGGGCTACAGTTTGAGCCTCTTCAATATTAGTGTATTCTACGAAACATTTGCAATGGGCTTCAATTCCAAATGTATTATGGTCTCTCAACTCGTAGTGATATGCTTTCCTCATGGTGTCAATCCCTATGTTTCATGTCGTTAGTTTCATTAGACGCCACTCTCCGCTTTTGCGACGGAACGTCATCTCTAATTCCATACCATTAGCAATACCTCGCAGGACAAACACCTTACTGTTGCCTTCTGGGCGTGGTTGTCCATAGATGATATTATAAATCATTCGCTGTGGCAGTTGTGGAGCAAAAGCCTCCCATGTATCTGGCGTAATGATACCCTCCATCTGACTGAAATCATCATCTGGGTCAGGACCGACAAACTGTACAGTCTCGTTCAAATGTTGCTGTTGGTAACTGAGGTCTGATGCAAAATCGTGATAGAAAGCCAAGAATGACGCATTGATAGAAGCGCTAATAGGTATCGTTCTGATTTCTGTCAGTTTCCAAAGCCCATGCAAACGGTTGAAAACATATTGAATAACAGAATTCGTATTAAAATATATCTTTTCGACAACAACATGACATACAGTTGTATCTTTGACTATTTCCTGCTGTTTCTCATTGTCAAAAAGTAGCGTATAATAGCCTTGACGCATAAAAAACTGTTCAGTTTTCCACTGATTCTTACTGAGCAGAGTCTTCTTGTCACCATTCACCATCGGTAAAGGAAACTGGACACGTTCCAACTGCAATTTTTTGCTGGCTGTGAAGTTGAATACAAAGTCGTCAAACAATTCATCAGCAGCCTTAGGCATTGCACCGTCACCATAAACCTTCAAGGAGTCGGTAGCCATAGAGTCTGCTGTCGCTATCGAATCGTCTGTCACGTCCTCATCCGAAGCAGTTGTTTGCCGGCTTCCACAAGCTGTTGTCAATGCTAAAACAGCAACCCATATAATCAGATATTGTCTCATCTGTTGACAGGATAATTTGTCATTGCTCTAAATTTAGTGCAAAGATAGTAAATATTTCTCATTTCTCATTTCTCATTTCTCTTTTTTTTTGTACCTTTGCATCAAAATTAAGTATACATCATTAGATTATGATATTAGACAAGATTGACGAGCTTCTCAAAGAAGTACAGACACTAAGTGCCCAGAATGCTGAAGAAGTTGAACAGCTCCGCCTGAAATACCTGAGTAAGAAAGGCGAAATTACGGCTCTGATGAACGATTTCCGCAATGTTCCTGCCGACCAGAAAAAAGAGGTAGGCATCAAGATTAACGAACTCAAGCAGTTGGCTTTGGAACGTATCAACGAGCTAAAGGAACAAACGGAGTCACAAGAGAGCGACCATCAGGGAATAGACCTCACACGTACCCCCTATCCTATTGGCTTAGGTACGCGTCATCCGCTGACCATTGTCACCAACGAGATTATCGACATCTTTTCACGCATGGGATTTGTGCTCGCCGACGGACCTGAAGTGGAAGACGACCTGCACGTGTTTACAAAAATGAATTTTGCTGCAGACCATCCTGCCCGCGATATGCAAGACACTTTCTTTGTGTCACAGCATCCCAACGATGTGACGAAAAATATTCTGCTGCGTTCTCACACCTCCAGTGTTCAGGCACGCGTTATGGAGCACATGCATACCGAAGACGGAAAGCTGACAGCTCCCATCCGTGTCATCTGCCCAGGACGAGTTTACCGTAATGAAGCTATCACGGCCCGTGCACACTGTTTCTTCCATCAGGTAGAAGGATTGTATATTGACAAGAATGTCAGCTTTACCGACCTGAAGCAGGTGCTTCTTTCATTTGCCCGCGAGATGTTTGGTGCCGACACGAAGATTCGTCTGCGTCCCAGCTACTTCCCTTTCACGGAGCCCTCTGCAGAGATGGATATCTCCTGCTTCATCTGTGGTGGTGAAGGATGCGGCTTCTGCAAACATACCGGTTGGGTAGAAATTTTGGGTTGTGGTATGGTCGATCCTAATGTCCTTGAACAGTGTGGCATTGACCCGACGATATACAGCGGCTATGCTTTCGGCATGGGTGTTGAGCGTATCACCAACTTGAAGTATCAGGTCAGCGACCTGCGCATGTTCTCAGAGAACGATGTGCGCTTCCTGGAGGAATTTGAATCTGCCAACTAAAACTAGTGAGCATGAAACTTATACTGATGACACAACCCACTTTTTTTGTGGAGGAAGACAAGATATTGACGTCGCTCTTTGACGAGGGACTCGACAACTTGCATCTCTATAAGCCTGCTTCTGAGCCTATCTATTCCGAGCGTCTGCTCACACTCCTTCCAGAAGAATTCTATAAGAAGATTACTGTCCACGACAATTTCTATCTGAAAGAAGAATTCAAACTGGGAGGTATCCATATTGACGACGAAACGACTCCTGCGCCCAAAGGGTATAAAGGCCACGTTAGTCGTACATGTACGCATCTTGACCAACTCAAGGAAGCGAAGAAGCATGCTGACTATGTGTTACTGAAGTATATCTTCGATAGTCAGACTGAGCCCGACCAGAAAGCGTCGTTTACCATTGACGAGCTCAAGGAAGCATCACGACGTGGATTAATCGACCGTCACGTCTACGCCTTAGGAGGTATGAACCTTGAGACCATCAAGGCTGCCAAAGACCTGGGCTTTGGAGGTGTCGTTATCAGTGGTGACCTGTGGAATCGTTTCAACATTCATCAGGAATTAGACTATCAAGCATTGATAGACCACTTCATCAAACTACGAAAAGCAATAGGATAATTGTATAAACATACAAAATGAGTACAAACAAAAACTACATGGTGTTTTCAGGTACTGCTACCAAGTACCTTGCAGAGAAGATCTGCCAGAGTTTAGGTTGTCCGTTGGGTGAACTGTTGATTACCAAGTTCTCCGACGGCGAGTTTGCCGTCTCTTATGAGGAAAGTATTCGCGGTCGCGATATTTTCCTTGTACAGAGCACATTCCCTAACAGTGACAATCTTATGGAGCTGCTGCTGATGATTGATGCTGCCAAGCGAGCCTCTGCGCGCACCATCAATGCCGTCATCCCCTATTTCGGATGGGCTCGTCAGGACCGCAAAGATAAGCCACGCGTCAGCATCGGAGCCAAGTTGGTGGCCGATTTGCTTAGTGCTGCTGGTGTCAACCGTGTTATCACGATGGACCTGCACGCTGACCAGATTCAGGGATTCTTTAATGTTCCTGTTGACCATCTGTATGCATCAAACGTGATTTTGCCCTATTTGAAATCGCTGAATCTGGAAGACCTTGTCATTGCCTCACCAGATGTAGGCGGTTCCAAGCGTGCTAACACCTATGCCAAGTATCTGGGCTGTCCGCTCGTTCTTTGCAACAAGACCCGTGCCCGTGCAAATGTTGTCGCTTCCATGCAGATTATCGGTGACGTCAAAGATAAGAATGTCGTTATCATCGACGATATGGTTGATACGGCAGGAACAATCACCAAGGCTGCCGACATCATGAAAGAAGCTGGAGCTAAGACGGTTCGCGCTTGTGCTTCCCATTGTGTGATGAGTGGACCTGCCAGTGAGCGCGTTCAGAATTCGGCACTCGAAGAAATTGTCTTCACCGACTCTATCCCCTACTCTCAGCGCTGTGCCAAGGTCAGGCAACTGAGCGTTGCCGACCTGTTTGCAGAGACCATTCGCCGAGTCATCAACAACGAAAGTATCTCCAGCCAATACATTATTTAATACGATATGACATTTAAGTCCGTGATATTTCTGACAGCAGCAGGCATTTTGCTTGCTGCTTGTCAGTCTAAGACGTACAAGCTTTGTGGCACTGCCGACGGAATGGTCGATGGCGACACCCTTTACCTCACCACCGATATGCAGGAAGGCACCCCTCAAGCCACCATCATTGTCCACGACGGACGGTTTGATTATAAAGGCGAAAGCGACAGCATCTGTCTCGCTATGATTTATAGTGCTGCACGCCATGAGATCAATGCACCGTTTTTTCTTGAGCCTGGCGAGATTACCATTACGCTTTCTGACGTTCCCGGATTATCACGCGTGGCAGGGACAAATTGTAATGAGCAATGGCAGCGTCTTAATGACTCTGTCATGGTTATTGGCAAGGAAATCAATCTCATTGCCGAACATATCTATGGCAATAATGTTGATATGGAACAGCAGGAAAAGGGTATGGCTACTATCGAGCAACTGAACCAACGCTTTTCCGCCTTGATTATCCGGACTATCGAAGAGAATATCGAGAATGAGTTCGGCTATTTCCTGTTGACCTACTATCCGGAAGATGTGATAGACAACGAGACGCGGGCACGACTGATCAAGCAATTACCCGAAGAAAAACAAAAAAATACACCTCACAGTAATTTGTGAGGTGTAATTTTTATTAGGAAGTCCTTACCTTACATGGCAGGCAACTCCAGCCACTTCACGTAGCAGAAGTCCTGACGGTGAGGCAGGTTCTTGTTCTTAGGATACATGCGGATGGCCGATTTGTACTGACCGAACTGTGTAGGTCTGAGCTCAGCCTCGAAGGTATAGTTGTTTCCTTCGTGACCGGTCATCTTCAGCGGCTCTACGCTGAACACCTTCTCGTTGCCGTCCTTGTCGATATAAACGTTGACCTTCTCCAAGCCAATGGCATCGTCCAGTCCCTGCTCGTTGATGACATACTTGATAGCGTAGCATTGGCCGGCCTCGCAACCAATAGCGGGCAAAGTGGTCTCGCAGCTGACGACGTTAATGGCATCCCAGCGTTCTGCAACTGTTTCCTTCCACTGTGCAATCTCTTTAGCCAGACGGTTGTTGTCTTTCGAGATCTCCTTGAAGCGCTTAGCCTGCTTCTCATAGAACTTCGAATAGTAGTCATCCAGCTGACGCTTCATTGTATAGTGAGGAGCAATCTGTGCGATAGAATTCTTGACGACCTTAATCCAGCCCTCGCTGAGACCCTTCTTGTTCTTATTATAATAAAGAGGTACAATTTCGTTCTCCAGCAAGCTGTAAATGGTAGCTGCGTCAAGCTGATCCTGATAACCCTGATTCTGGTAGGTACGCTTCTCGGTAAGTGCCCATCCGGCACCCTCACGATAGCCTTCCAGCCACCAGCCATCCTTCACGGAGAGGTTGACGACACCATTCATCTCGGCCTTCTCGCCCGATGTTCCTGAAGCCTCCAGAGGACGTGTCGGCGTATTCATCCAGATATCAACACCTGATACCAAGCGACGGGCCAACAGGAAGTCGTAGTCCTCGAGGAAGATAATCTTTCCCTGGAACTCGTCACGCTGAGAAATCTCGAAAATCTTCTTGATAAGACCCTGTCCAGCACCATCGGCGGGGTGTGCCTTACCTGCGAACAGGAAGATGACAGGACGCTCAGGATCATTGACGATCTTAGAGAGACGCTCGAGGTCGGTGAACAGCAGGTGAGCACGCTTGTAGGTAGCGAAACGACGGCAGAAGCCGATGACCAAAGCGTTAGGATTGAAACGCTCTATGAGTTTCACTACACGTGCGGGATCGCCTTGGTTCTTCAACCATGTCTCCTGGAACTGTACTGCGATATATTCGAACAGTTTAGCCTTCAAGGCCTGACGGGTTGCCCAAACCTCCTCATCGGGGCAGTTGTAGATGCCGTGCCAGATTTCCTCATTCGACTGGTCGCTCATATGCTTCTCGTCGAAATACTTGGCATAGACGCGACGCCACTCTGTAGCACACCAAGTGGGGAAGTGTACACCATTGGTAACGTAGCCCACGTGGTTCTCTTCTGGGTAATAGCCGTTCCAAATCGGTGCAAACATCTTCTGGCTGACCCATCCGTGAAGCATTGACACACCGTTGACTTCCTGACAGGTGTTGCAAGCGAAGGTTGACATACAGAATTTCTCGCTGTGGTCATCGGGATTGGTACGTCCCATGCCGATGAACTCGTCCCAAGTAATACCCAACTTCTGCGGATAGGCTCCCATATACTTACCAAAGAGTCCCTCTTCAAAGTAGTCGTGACCGGCAGGAACAGGCGTGTGAACGGTATACAGACCACTTGCGCGAACCAATTCCAAAGCCTGGTTGAAAGTCAGGCCTTCTTCAATATAGTCACACAGACGCTGCAGGTTGCACAGAGCAGCATGTCCTTCGTTACAATGATAGATATCCTTCTTGATGCCCAGCTTCTTCAACAGCAGCATACCACCGATACCCAGCAGAATCTCCTGCTTCAGACGGTTCTCCCAGTCGCCACCATAGAGGGCGTGAGTGATGGGCTTGTCGAACTCAGAGTTCATCTCGTTGTCTGTATCGAGCAAGTACAGCTTCACACGACCAACGTTGACGCGCCATACATAGGCATGCACCTGATAGTTGGTATAGGGCACATCAATCACCAGTGGGTTGCCGTCCTTGTCCATCTGACGCTCAATAGGCAGTGAGCTGAAATTCTGTGTCTCATAGTTGGCAATCTGCTGGCCGTCCATTGACAGGCTCTGCGTGAAGTAGCCGAAACGATAGAGGAAACCAACAGCACACATGTCAACATTTGAGTCTGATGCCTCCTTGACATAGTCGCCAGCGAGCATACCCAGACCGCCAGAATAGATCTTCAGGGCAGAGTGGATACCATACTCCATACAGAAGTAAGCCACTGAAGGGCGCTTTGCATCGGGTTTCACATCCATATACTCACGGAACAATTTGTAAACGTTGTTAATACGCTTCATCAGCGCCTTATCATTTACAATCTCTTCCTTACGTTTAAAGGTGAGCCTCTCCAGCAGCATGACCGGATTGTGCTTCACGTCGTGATACAGTTCAGGGTCGAGGTCACGGAACAGGTCACGAGCCTCATAGTTCCATACCCACCACATGTTGTGGGCAATTTCATCCAAACACTTCAGTTGCTCGGGAAGACTCGACTTAACGGTCAATTCTTTCCACTGGGGAGCATTTGCATAATCAGCTTTAATTTTCATAATCTTTATCTATTAAAGTTTTCTTTATTTTTTCATTCTCTCAGCAGCCTTTGTCAAGGCGATATCGTAAGCTTCGTGGTAATACCTGATAAACTCACTCCACAAAGCTTTTTTCGACAGTGCATCGGCCTGCTTACGGCATTCCTCCACCTGTTTCTTGGTCATGGTAGAGAATTCTGCTACCGTATCCTTAATGGCATCAGCCACTTCCGAATAGTTATAGTCCGTACGATGTATTACTTTCACGCCATCCGTTATCGTACCATTATGGCCGAATTCCTTGTTAGCCCACAGACCGAAACCGGCAAGGTCGGTGGTGACACACGGCACCTTGAAGGCGACAGCCTCCAGCGGCGTGTATCCCCACGGTTCATAATAAGAGGGATAGATGCAGAGGTCATTGCCCAAGACCACATCATAATAGGTCATATTCACAATGCCATCCTTGCCGTCCAGATAGCAGGGCAGGAAGATTACCTTCACCTGCTCATCCTTCCGGTTGTGCATATCGTAGTATTTCATCATGCTGAGCACGTTGTCGTGACTCATATTGTGCAGCCAGTGGGTGACCTGTGGCACTTCCAAGGGCGTGTCAAACGATTGACCGGACGTCAGTCGCTCTTGCAAATCCTTGCGCGGCTCACCGACCCATCCGGGCACTTCGATGAATGCTACGACTTTCTTCTTCAGGTCGCGATCACGCAACAGACGGTTCATGGCTTCCACAAATACATCAATACCTTTGTTGCGGAACTCATAACGGCCACTGGTCGACACAATCAGCGTATCGTCGTCCAAGCTCTCGCCCAACAGCGCATTAGCCACATCCAACAGGCGCTTGCGGGCAGCCTTACGCTTACGGGTAAATGCAGCACCCTTAGGCACGAAACTATTGTCAAAGCCATTGGGCAATACTACGTCCACAGGCTTGTCCAGTAGCTCCTTACACTCGTTGGCCGTAATGTCGCTCACCGTCGTGAAGCAGTCAACGTGCAGCGCCGTCTGCTTCTCTATCGAGTGTTTCGACTGCATATTCAGCTCGTCAGCCATCTGGTCGCCATTATAGGCAAACAAGTAGTCGTAGAGCGGCTTCTGGTTACCGGCTATCGAACGTCCGATACTGGTAGCGTGTGTGGTGAAGACAGTTCCTATCTGCGGCAGCTTGCTGTTGATATACAGCGCTCCCAGTCCACACATCCATTCGTTTGCATGATAGATAACGCGCTGGTGCAGGTCCAGATAGTGATGATAGAAACTCTCTGTCACCAGTGCAGCAGCATACGAGAACATCGAAGCCTCGTCATAGTCGCCATAGCCATGTAGTGAGTCAACGCCGTAGTTTTCCCACAACCAGCCGTAAATCTCATTCTTCGACATAAATGCCGAAGACTTGACCGTCTCTTTTTCGTAGAACGGAGTGAAGTCCACCAGAATGGCTATGGGCTCTCCGGGAACCATCCATCGTCCTACCCTTACCATCAGGCCTTGCTCCTTCGCCTCCCATTGCCAATCGGCAAAGAGTGCCTTGTCCTCTTTAAAATACGGACTTTCATTTTCCTTCCAGACATCTGGACCAATAAAAAGCACACGATCCTGCATTTCATTCTGTAACGTCTTCGCGCGAGAGGAAAGCACCGTGTATATTCCACCGACTTTGTTGCATACTTCCCAACTCGATTCAAAGATGTAATCAGGCTTTAATAGTAACTTACTCATACATTATTTATACGTATAACGCTCGCAAAGATACTTGATTTTTTTTAATTTCTGCAACGTTTTATGATTTATTTTTCATAAAATAGTATTTTATTGATATAGATTTAGTACCTTTGTCCACAAATATGACTGAATAGCATGAAGAAAATCATACTTTCCACCCTACTGTTACTCTGCCTGTCGACGGTGTCATGGGCTCAAGCCGACAACAGATCCTTTCGCGCGAACCTTATTAATAATGAATATGAGGTATATCTTCGCATCAATCTCTACGATCAGGATGTCACCGTTCCCGGACAAGATCTTTATGGCGAATTGCCGGGCTATCTGGGTAAGAAGAATTACTCCTTCTATTGGGTGATTACGTCGTGTCGCGTCAAGAGCGAGAAAGAGGCTGAACTTCAGCTGATTAACGATTTCGGCAGCGAAGACCTCTCGGCCACACTTCTGCGCAAAAACGACAGCATCTACGTGCTGCGTCAGGATAAGGGTAGCACCCTCAAGGTGCCCACCAAGGGCAAATGGCAGAAGTTGCCCAAGACATTAGAGTTTAAAAAGCGAAAAGAGATACGATGATTACCTTTCCTATAGCAAAGATTAATCTGGGGCTGAACGTCGTCGAGCGTCGTCCCGACGGTTACCACAACCTGCAAACGGTATTCTACCCCGTGCCCATCATGGATGCCCTTGAAGTACAGCCTATGGCTGACGGCTTTCCTTCGAACGTAGACTGCGACATCAAGGTCAGCAACATCCATATTGAAGGTGACGAACAGCGCAATCTGGTCGTACGTGCCTACCAGCTGCTGAAGCAGGACTTCCCCACTCTTCCCCGTCTGCACACCCATCTGTGGAAAGGCATTCCCACACAAGCCGGCATGGGCGGTGGCAGCAGCGACGGAGCCTTTATGATCAGTCTGCTCAACGAGCTGTTCGAACTGCATCTCAGCGATGAACAGATGATTGGCTATGCTGCCCGCTTGGGGGCCGACTGTGCCTTCTTCATTCTTAACCGTCCGTGCTATGCCGAGGGCATCGGCGAACAGCTGCACCCCATCGCGCTCGATCTTAGCAAGTGGTATATCGGCATCGTACGTCCCGACATTCCCGTATCCACCAAGGAAGCCTTCTCGCTCATCCGTCCCCACTATCCGGCCCACTGCTGTCGCGAGGTGGTGATGCAGCCTGTCGAACAATGGCGCGGCTTGTTGACCAACGACTTCGAAGAGAGCGTCTTCGCCTTGCATCCCGAGATTGGCGCAGTCAAGGACAAGCTCTACGAAATGGGCGCCACCTATGCAGCCATGTCTGGCTCAGGCAGCGCCCTGTTCGGACTCTTTCGCGAGGAGCCTGCCGCCTTGCAGCAGACGTTCCCCGATATGTTTACATCAGTCTTTATCCTCTAGCAATGCCGACGTACGCACGCGGCTCAGCGTCTCGGGTGTCATCTGCAGATAGCTGGCAATATACACCAACGGTGCACGCAGCACCAGTTGCGGCGCACGTTTCACAAATTTCGCATAGCGCTCCGGAGCCGACTCGAAACGCAGCATGTCTGCGCGTATCTGCGACAGGATGAGCGACTCCTCCAGAATCTTTCTGTAGAGCATCTGTATATTGGTGTTCTTCACCGCCACACGCTCCAGTTTATCCTTGGGCAGCGCGAAGACGATGGTGGGTTCCAAGGCATGTATGGTCTGGTGGCTGGGTTGCTCCTTAAACAGGCTCTCGATACTCATAAAGATGGTGTTCTCCGCAGCCATATATTCCGTCAGTTCCTTTCCATTCTTGATATAGTACTGGCGAACGAGTCCCTTCACCACCCAGTAGATGTTGGTGCAGACCTCTCCCTCTCGCAGGATATAGTCACCCTTCTGGAATTTCATCGGCATCAGGATGCTTTCCAACACGTCCAACTCGTCGTGAGTCATGGTACTGTAGCGTCTCGCCAGTTCGCGTGCTACATCACGCGTAGTCAGTCCAATCGTATTCATAGGCATACTTTATCTTTATTTGTTTGTCTTTTCCAAATTAATGATTAATCAAGTTTCAGCACAGCGAGGAAGGCTTTCTGCGGCACCTCCACGTTGCCTATCTGCTTCATACGCTTCTTGCCGCGCTTCTGTTTCTCCAGCAGCTTACGCTTACGGCTCACGTCACCGCCATAACACTTGGCCGTCACGTCCTTGCGCACCTGCTTCACCGTTTCGCGGGCAATGATCTTCGCACCGATGGCCGCCTGAATGGCGATGTCGAACTGCTGGCGCGGTATCAGCTCCTTCAGCTTCTCGCACATGCGGCGTCCGAAGGTCACGGCATTGTCCTGATGGGTCAGCGTCGACAGCGCATCCACGGGCTCACCGTTCAGCAGGATATCCAGCTTGGCCAGCTTCGAGGGGCGGAATCCGTCGATGTGATAGTCGAACGAGGCATAGCCCTTCGATATTGACTTCAGCTTGTCGTAGAAGTCTATCACGATCTCGCCCAAGGGCAGCATGAAACGCAGCTCTACGCGGTTACCCGAGACGTATTGCTGGTCTATCAGCTCTCCGCGCTTGTCCAGACACAGCGTCATAATCGGACCGATATAGTCGGCAGCGGTGATGATGCTCGCCTTGATATACGGCTCCTCGATGTGGTCTATCATCGTCTGGTCGGGCAGTCCCGAGGGGTTGTGCACCTCTTTCTCCTCACCCTGCTTGGTGTAGCACATATAGGTTACGTTAGGCACGGTGGTGATGACGTCCATGTCGAACTCACGATCCAGTCGCTCCTGCACGATTTCCATGTGCAGCAGCCCCAGGAATCCGCAGCGGAAACCAAAGCCCAGGGCGATAGACGTCTCGGGCACGAAAGTCAGCGAGGCGTCGTTCAACTGCAGCTTTTCCAGCGATGCACGCAGGTTCTCGTAGTCTACGGGGTCTATGGGATAGACGCCCGCAAACACCATCGGCTTCACCTCCTGGAAACCCTCGATGGCCTTGTCGCAAGGTGTTGCCACATGGGTGATGGTGTCGCCCACCTTCACCTCCTTGGCATTCTTGATGCCCGAGATGATGTATCCCACCTCGCCCGTACGCAGTTCCTTGCGGGGTATCATGTCCATCTTCAGCACGCCCACCTCGTCGGCCACATATTCCTGTCCGGTATTGAAGAATTTCACCTTGTCGCCCTGTCGGATGACGCCGTTAGTAATCTTGAAGTAGGCGATGATGCCGCGGAACGAGTTGAACACCGAGTCGAAGATCAGCGCCTGCAGCGGAGCCTTCTCGTCGCCCACGGGGTGCGGTATGCGCTCGACGACGGCATTCAGGATATCCTCTACGCCCTCGCCCGTCTTTCCCGATGCACGCAGAATGTCCTCCGGGTCGCAGCCTATCAGGTCTACTATCTCGTCCTCCACCTCGTCAGGCATGGCGCTGGGCATGTCAATCTTGTTGATGACGGGAATGATTTCCAGGTTGTTGTCGATGGCCAGATAGAGGTTCGATATGGTCTGTGCCTGTACGCCCTGCGTGGCGTCGACCACCAGCAGCGCACCCTCGCAGGCGGCTATCGAACGGCTGACTTCATACGAGAAGTCCACGTGTCCCGGAGTGTCAATCAGATTGAGTATGTATTTCTCTCCCTTGTACATATATTCCATCTGGATGGCGTGGCTCTTGATGGTGATGCCGCGCTCGCGCTCCAGGTCCATGTCGTCCAGCATCTGTCCTTCGGTCACCTGTATGGTCTTGGTGAACTCCAGCAGACGGTCGGCCAAGGTCGATTTTCCGTGGTCTATATGTGCAATGATACAAAAATTTCTTATATGATCCATTAATTATCCTCTTTTAGCTTGCAAAAATACAAAAAAAAATTGAGAACGCCACCATTGTTTCATTTTTTTTGTTGAAAAAATATAAAAGTATAAAAATATAAAAATCTCTCAGTAGTCGTATCCAGGGCTACTGAGAGAAATTTTCACCTTCTCACTTTCTCAATTTTCTTCATCATCCTTCACCTCCCTCCTCAGGTTGTGGACGGTGCAGCACGATCTTTTTCTTGTTGTTGACGGTGATGGTCTCCACCTCGCCGACATACTCCAGCTCACACTGGCTGAGCAGCGCCTTCGACGTCAGGTTGCCCACCTTCTCCGACCACGGACGTATGCGGATGTGGATGCCGGTGATGTGCTTGCCGGCGACATACTTCGTCGGGTCGCTGACGCCCTTCGACGTCATCGAGGGATAGAACGTTCCCAGCCCGTCCAGCTTCACGCCGACGCCCTGCGACAGCAGCTCGGGGATGCACTCCTGCAGCTTCGACAGGATGGTATACACCTTGCTGTTGTTGCGCACGATGCCGTGCTCTACCATGTGGTCGGCCAGACCGCGGGTGTCCAGCAGGTTCTTTTCCCATACCCGACCGTAATACTTGCCCGACATGCGGGGGTTACTCGATGTGTTCCTACGCAGAACGTAAGGAAGTTTCATTTGTACATTTTCTGCCATAATCGTTTCACGTTTATTGGTTATTGTTTATTGTTTACAGTGCAAAGGTACGAAGATTGCCTGAGCCGGTAAGAAAAGTGTGCAGATTCCTACATGTAAAATATGTTAAAAGTTTGGGCTATCCTCTGTTGCTACACAAAATTCCTGTCCTCACATTTTGCTTTTTCTTTTTTATGTTGTACCTTTGCCATGTCATTGATGATTTTACTTTTCTTGATTTGCAACACTAAGATATGAAGAAGACTCTACTCATGGCCGTAGTCGCCTTAATGACTACAACGGGTGCTTTTGCCGAAGCTGCGTTTACAGCCAAGCAAGTGCCTGTGAACCGTGGTGGTGAGGACGGCGGCACCGTCACCCTCCGTTTCTACGATGACCTGCCGTCGGTGGCCTACATCTCCGTGGCTGACTTCCAGGCGTTGATGCTTCCTGGCAGCCAGATGACCGTCACCAAGACCGGCGACGGTCAATATACTCTCGAGAACCAGTATGCGAAGGCGATGGTAAATACCACCACCGAGCAGTTCTCGTCCGATGACTACATGGCCTTCACCAACCTGATGAGCCTGATACAGAAGGAGGGCATGGACAATGTCTATCTTGACGGCGCCCCCTTCATCCGCTACCGCACTCAAGAGGTGACGCCCGCAGCGGTCACCACCACCTTCGACTTCCAAAAATACGGCATCGACCTGCGTGGCGATGACGGCGCGGTGTACTTTCCCTTTGCCACCATTGCCGACCTGTACAGCGACCTGTACTACCACATCGCCGGCTATAACGGCGAGAAGGTTGTCCTGGTGACCGAAAACGCGAACTCCGATATCTGCAAGTTCGAACCCGAAAGGGCGATGGCCATCCTTGAGCAGCAGACGCGCGCTGCCGACCTGGCCGACTTCACCTACAAGGAGTTGTGCTTCGTCATCGACCACTTCTACGGCATGCCCGGACGTTCGCCTTACGAAAATGCCATCAAGGAGAACGGCTTGGACAAGGCCCTCAGCGACAACATCATTGACAACGGCACCACCATCAAGCAGCTTTTGACGAGCACCAACATGAAGGATTACGTTATCGGCATGACTGGCATGCAGGCAGTGCTTGCCGACGGGGGCCATACCGGCATGTATGTCGATCTCAAGGTCATCAGTGCCCTCAATATAAAGGATGCTACCTTCGAGTGGCTCAAGGGGTTCAATAACATTAAGGAGACCTACCCCGCTCTGTACCAGATGATCAGCGACAGATTCCTTATCCCCATGATCAGCAGATCCCAGGACAGGGCCATTGACAAGGCCCGCAGTGACAAGGGGATAACCGACTATTACTATAAGGCCGGCGACACGGCATATCTGATATATCCCAAGTTCATCAGCAACTTTGCTGCATGGAGGGAGTATTATGCCGGCGGTTGCACGGGCAATACGCCAGCCGTCGATACGGACTTCCTGGGCGATCTGAGCGTGGTGCTCGATGCCATGAAGCGGGCCAACGATGACCCGGAGGTGAAAAACCTCATCATTGACGTAGCCAACAACGGAGGCGGCTCGCTCGACATCGTGATGGCCATGACGGCACTCATCGCCGGACAGAGCCACTACTATAGCGAGAACACCCTGACCAAGCAGCGCATGCTGGTTAGCTATGACGTTGACTGCAACTTCGACGGCGTGTTCGACGAGCAGGACAAGGAAGTGTGGAAAAACTACCATCTGAACTACGGCGTGCTGACCTCTAGCGTCTCATTCTCATGCGCCAACCTCTTCCCCTCACTCATGAAAGACATGGGATTCCACATCATCGGCGAGAAGTGTGGCGGCGGCGGCTGTGCCGTGCAGAACTTTGTCACCCCCGAAGGCCTCCAGTTCCAGATTTCTTCCTATCGCGGACGTCTGACCGACAAGAACTGGAACGAGATTGACAGCGGTGTCACCCCCAACTATCCCATTGCCGTTGCTTCCGGCGACCCAGTCACCTACGACTACTCCGCCTTCTACGACGTGTCCGCTATCAGCACCATCATGAACACCCCCCTTTCCCTTGCCTCGCTACCCACGGATGCAAAGACGGCCGACGATGCGTGGTACACCCTCGACGGTCGCCGTCTCATCGGCAGGCCGACGCAGCGTGGCGTTTATGTCAACAACCATAAGAAAGTCGTGATAAAGGTGGGGGCTAATTAGGGTCTGCTAATTTATTTTCGTCTTCAATAGAATACACCAGTGCCTTACTACGACATGGGTGTATCCTGTGGTAACCCATTGGAGAGCGGCAATGTTGCTACACAAAATTCCTGTCCTCACATTTTGCTTTTTCTTTTTTATTTACTACTTTTGCAGAAATATAAAGACCTGAAGAGATGATAGTTAGATAGCGATGGATAAAGAGACCTATCAATCCCAGAAAGCCTTCGCCGGCGAAAAGAAAGCTTCCATGCTTCGCCGTTGCGTAGGGCATGACTACACTCATCGTCAAATCTACATGATCACGATGGTGACAGAAGGGCGTAGGCCTCTTTTTGGCAAGGTCGTCGGAAGAAGCGATGCTGATGCAGGCAGCCCAGACGAGCCTCATATAGAAGTGTCCGCACTAGGACAACGCGTGGTGGACGAATGGTGGGCGACAGCGTTGCACCATCCTGAGGTAGAGGTCCTTGCCCTTCAGATGATGCCTGACCATCTGCACGGTATCCTCTTTGTACGTAAAAAAATGGAGAAGCCATTGGGCATGGCGCTTCGTGGCTTCAAGCAGAGCTGTAACCGCCACTACCGCGAGCTGGTTGCTTGGCCAGCCTCCCGTCCCGTCTGTTGCGTTGGCAACGCAACAAACCGAACAACTGGCAACGCAACAAACCGAACAACTGGCAACGCAACAAGCCGGACGCCGCAACCGCCGAGGCGAAGACCGCACCCACGGCATGCTCTTTGCACGTGGCTACAATGACCGCCTCCTGCTGCGTTCTGGTCAGCTTGACACTTGGCTCAATTATTTGGCAGACAACCCACGACGCTTACTGCTAAAGCAGGAGCATCCCGACCTATTCCGAGTTCAGCGGGGTGTTAAGTTCGCAGGCCAGACGTTCTCTGCGCTTGGTAATCTGTTTTTGCTCCAGCGCCCCTTGCGTTTGCAGGTGCAATGTTCCAGGCGACTGACTGATGCCGAAATCCAGACAAAGATTCGCCAATGTCTGGAAGCAGCCAATAAAGGTGCTGTTCTTGTTTCGCCTTCCATTTCGAAAGGAGAAAAGAGCGTGATGAGGTCTGCTTTTGAGAAAGGCTATCCTTTGATTTATCTACAAGAGAATGGCTTTTCCGATTTGGCAAAACCTGGCGGAGCACGAATGGATGCCTGTGCGCGAGGCCAGTTGCTCATCCTTGCCCCATGGGAGCATCATAATGAGCGACTGACCATCAGCCGCAATCAATGTCTCTCACTCAATGAGATGGCGCGAATAATCTGTGAAACAAAGGATAATGCCTAAAAGTGCACAGGGGGGGGGACTGTCCCCGTGTGCCGCGACGTTTACCACATGGGCGACAATGCCAGCCAGTTTGAGCGACTGCTGAACGAGAAAGGCATCCTTTTGCCGGCTGGGACTATCAATACAGCCATGAGCCGTAACCAGTGGATGAAATATCACGTAGACAACTGGGAGGAAAACGGCGCCAGCGAAAGAGCGCTGAAGCTGCGCGACGCATTTAAGGAGCAGGTGGAAACGCTGCTGATAAACGCTAAAAAGACGGCATAAACAAACAAGACCGTTAGAAAAACCGTTAGAACGTTAGAAATTCCCGTAGAGGTGTATGACGAAGCTTCATACACCTCTTTTTTGTGCCTACCTTCGCACTTGGAATCTTGGCCGAGACGATCCAAAAGAAAATTATTGATTAATTAAAAAGAAAAAGATTATGACTAGAATTTTTAGTGTTGAAGAGATGACGGGTGTACGCACGTTCAATGGTACGGACAATGGTGTACCCGTAGAGAAGAAGGTTGCAGGCATGAAGCTGACCGACGGTAAGAACATGTTGTATGCCGAGGGTTTTCGTGAGTGCGCTGAAAAGATCGAGGATCTGAACCTGCAGAAGGGTGATGTGGTGCAGTTGAATCTG
>Ga0256405_10002685_pt1 | contig 39491 bp, 38 predicted proteins | sample RumenRJG_02DNA_FD_189096 | JGI IMG/M metagenome (GOLD analysis project Ga0256405, IMG submission 189096) | Bovine rumen microbial communities from Lethbridge, Alberta, Canada - RJG_02 | ecosystem: Host-associated > Mammals > Digestive system > Stomach > Rumen | place: Canada: Alberta... | reverse complement strand
TGTTGGCTATATTGTATCAAACGTGCCCGTAAAACACTATCGCCCGTTCGGGTGATATGGGGAAACGGACTTTACTCTGCCTTTGTCGTGGCATAGAGGCCGACGACGGAACCGACGAAGCCGCCGGCATAGTCCGTCGTCAGTATCTTCGCGTCTTCGTCGCCGCCGATCGCGTTCCAGCGCTTTCCGTCATGGCTCCAGAAAAACCTGACAACCTCATTCCGCGCCTCGGCCTTGAGCATGACGGCGCCGTTCTTGGGCAGCGTCGCCGACGCAAGGGGCTTCTTTCCGTCCTTGTCGCTCTTCGTCAGCGTCACGCACGGCTTGCCGTTCGCGTCGGCCGTAACGCCGAGCACGTAGTTGCACAGCTCGTTCTGGCAGAGCGCAAGACCGGCCAGTTCTTGAGGACCCTTAGCATCGAACTTGACCGCAACGGACACGGAGAAGGTGCTCCCCATCACCCAGCGGCACAGCAGGCTCGGATTCCCCTTGCCATATGAGGTGCGGGCCCTCGCACCAGATCGGCTTCTCCTCGGGACGGATTCCCTTGTTGATGATTATTCGCTCTGTTCCGGGGACTACTTCGTCCTTGACCAGGTCGTACTTGCGCATCCGCACCGTGCGGTGTCCATCGTACTCGGGCTTGTTGTCCGGCGCGTTGTCGTGTCCGGTGTAGACGTAGATCGTGTCGCCTTCCACGAACGGCGCGGGGTCGGCCGTCCAACGGTCGGTGAAGATCGGATTCGCGCCGAAGACAGGCACAGCGAAAGCCGCAATGGCAAGAACAGAAAGGCCGTTTTGTTTCATGGCGCAATTATACAATTAGCGCCCCTTCCTGTCATCTACCCATTAGGGTTACCGCCCCCAACAGTCATTCTGTTCGCCGTCAGTCAGCGAGGAGGCGGACGTCGAAGACTCCGCCGGCGAGTCCCCCGTTCGTCGCGGCAAATGTGACGCGCACCTTTCCGTCGGCGCGAACTTTCGCCACGTCGGACGGAATTAGATACGTCTCGGTGAAGAATTCGCCGTTGTGCTTCCCCTCGAGCTTGACGGTCTTAAGCACCACGCCGTTGGCAATGACGTCGAACGCCCTTCCACGGTCGCCTCCCCAGTACATCGCCTCGATTGCCATGTTCTTCTTCGCGCCCTTAGGGTCGAGCGTATACGCAAACCACGAGCCGTGGCGCCAGTGCTTGCCCGAGTGGTATCCCTTCTCGCTGTTCTCTGAGGTCGCCATGTCGTGCTCCGTCTCGGGCTGCTGCTCGCCGGGCATCACGCGGTCGCGCGTGCGGCGCTCGCGCTCCCTCTCCGCCGCAGCCGCCGCCTCAAGCGCGGCCTTGCGCTCCGCCATCTTCTCGGCGGTCGTGAACTCCCAGTAGATCTGATAGCGGCATTCGTGGAGCTTGTAGAACGGCACGAGACCCTTCGTGTCGAGAGTCTTCCCCGCCTCGCGATATTCGACTTTGTCTGAATCGACGAGCGGCCCCCACGCGACGTGCCCCATGCGGCTGTCGTCCGCGAAAAGACCGTCAAGACGATCCTTGCCGCAGTCCTTGCCCATCACGATCGGACCGCGCATCACCGCGCCCCAGTCGCTTCCATCAGGCAGCTTCTCGACATGCCAGTCCATCGGACGCGACGCACGTATGACGTCGCCCTTCTTCCATGCGCCCGCGTGCTTCGCGTACTTGTCGCCTTCGCGCACATAGACAGTTCCCTTGAAGGGCTTGAGGAACTCGATCGTCGTCTTGCCGCTATCGGGGAAGTCGGTCTTCTGGCGAAGGACGCCCTTAAGCTCGGAGTCGATGAAGAGGTTGACGTATATCGTGTCCGCGCCGGCGCGCGCATAGATGAAGCGTCCGTACTTGCCGGGGCTCTCCATGCCCGTCCCCACGCAGCACCAGAAGCAGTTCGTGGGCGTGGAGTAGACGCGGTAGTGCGCGGGCCTTGTGGGCGTGAAGTAGACGAAGCCAGGACGGCGAGTGTTCACCGACGCCAGCAGGTGGTTGTAGAGAGCGCGCTCGTAGTACGCCGCGTACTCCGGCTTCGGGTCGTGCTCGAAGAGCCGCTCGGTGAGGCGGAGCATGTTGTACGTGTTGCACGTCTCCGGGCCCTGCCTGTCGGCCATCAGTTTCCCGAAGCTGTCGAGCTCGTGGAAATGCTCGCCGACGGAGTTGCCGCCGAAGGCGACGCTGCGGCGCGTGACGATCTCGCGCCAGACATAGTCCGCCGCGTCCCAACGCCGCGCGTCGTCCATCAGCTGGGCGGTGCGGGCGAGTCCCGCGAACTTTGGTATCTGCGTGTTCGCGTGGAAGCCCGTCAGCTTGTCCTCGTGGCGGTAGAGTGGATCGAACACGCGGTTGTGCTCCCAGCGGCGCGCGGCGGCGAGATACTTCGCGTCGCGCGTAATCGCGTAGAGGTCGGCAAACGTCTCGTTCATTCCGCCGTATTCCTGGTCGAGCATCCGCTGCATCTTGGCGTCGTCAAGACCTGCCGTAAGCTCGATCGCCCAGTCCGCGAGCCGAACGAGGACGTCCTTCGCCTGGGCGTTCCCAGCAAGTTCGTATGCGTCGCGCAGTCCTGCGAAAGTCTTGTGGACGTTGTACCACGGCACCCAGTGCTTGAATATCTCGCCGACGTCGCCCGCCTTGATCTTCGCCCAAACCTCGGCGCCTTTCGGCACGCCATCGCAGCGTCCGTTGCCATGCGCCGCCTGACAGCGGGCGAGCTCGGAGACGATGTAGTCGATGCGCTTCTTGAGCTCCCCGTCCGGGTCGTTTCCCGACGCGATGAAGTTAGCGAGGGCACTCATGTAGTGCCCAAGCGTATGCCCGTCAAGTCCGCAGCTTTCCCAGTTGCCGTAGCTCTCGGCCTTCTTGGGCAGCCCCGCCTCGCGCAGAAACGGCGCGAGAAGCCTATCGGGATCGAGCTCCTTCACATACGACACGCCCGCCTTCACGGCCGGGGCGAAGACGCTCGACGATGCGACGCGCACCTCGGAAAGAGGGCACAACTCCACCTTATCCGCCGCAAGGCAGGTCACTGCGGCGAGAGACAACATTGATGTAATAGTCGTTTTCATGTTAACAGTTCCTCCCAAAATCTTTCCGGCACTTCGGCCTTTGCGTATGCGGCGTTCTTGAGAATGCGGCGCGGGCTAGACGTGTTGAGCGCAACGGCGTCGAATCCGAGACGATAGGCGTACTGTACCGCAGGAGCCGCCGGATCAAGCCCAAACTCGCGGCACCGAGCAAGATACTTCTCACGGAAGGCAAACGCCGCCGCGTCCTTTTCAGGGTCGGCCTTGCGGTAGTCGAGCATGTCCGATCCCATGAGAAATCCGCCGTTGAACACCGCCGAATCGATCAGCGTCACGCCCGCCGCCTTCAGCTCGCGCACGAAGTCCAGCAGTTCCGGCGGATGCACGAGCAGCGTCGGCGCGCACGCGAACATCGCCCAGTCGAACGTCACGCCCGCGCGCCACAGCCGCTCGATCACGCGGCCGTCCTTCGCGCCGATGCCGACGCCCTTCACCGCGCCGCGCGCCTTCAGCTCGAACAGCGCCGCGTACGCGCCGAGGATGTCGTCCATCGCGGCGTCCGCGCCCTTTGCGGCCAGATACTCGTCGGGATCGTGTACGCTCACGAGGTCGATCGGGTAGCCGCCCAGCAGCTCCTTCGCCTCGGCGTAGCAGCGCAGGATGCCGTCATGCGAAATGTCCTGCACGGCGTCCCATTCGAGCCCCGCCCACGCACCCGGCTCGAACGTCGGCTCCTCGCCCGGCGCGAGGCGGCGCGACCGCCGCCAGCCGAGCTTGACCGAGATCGCGAGGTCGCCCGGCCGCTTGCCGAGCGCGCGCAGCGCCTGGCTGATGCACGCGAGCGACAGGCCCGCGCCGTACTTCCCCGCCGAGTCGACGACGGGACGCGCGAACGCCTTGAACCATTCGGCGGCGATCGCGACCTTCGTCTCGAAGGGCACGACCTTGTAGAGATTGCCGAGACAGCTCGTCCCGAAGATGATCGGTGTCAGTTGCATGTGCCGGCCGCGCGCCGCGTCAGATGCGCTGCACGCCGTCGACGAACACGGCAGACGGCTTCCAGCTGCGCGGATTGATGACGACGAGGTCGGCGGTGTAGCCCTTCTCGACCTTGCCGAGCGTGTCGCCCCAGCCCTGCTCGATCGCCTGGTTCCACGACGTCGTGCGCACGAGGTCCTTGAGCGGCAGGCCCGTGACGTCATGGACGTTCTTGAGACCCATGCCCATCCAGAGCGTCGAGCCCGCGAGGTTGCCGCCCTTGACGAGGCGCGCCTCGCCGTGCTCGAGCTTCACCTCCAGCCCGCCCATCGTGAACGCGTAGCCGTCCTTGCAGTGCGAGCAGCGCAGCGAATCGGTGATCATCTGCACGTGCGCGAGGTTGCGGCGCGTGAAGATGAGGCGGAGCATGTCGGGGCAGAGGTGGATCTTGTCGCAGATGACCTCGGTGTTGAGGTCCTCGATCAGGAAGCCCGCGCCGACCATGCCGATCTCGCGGTGGTGCAGCGGCGTCATCTGGTTGCAGAAGTGCGTCATGTGCCTGAGGCCGTTCCTGTAGGCCGGCATCAGGTCGGCGAGCTTCGCGCCCGTGTGGCCGCAGCTCGGCACGACGCCGATCTTGAAGCATTCCTTGGCGAACTTCGCGCCGCCCTCGGTCTCGACGGCGTAGGAGATCTGCCGGACCGGGAAGATCTTGGCGATCGCCTTCACCTCCGCGATGGCGGGCTTGCGCACGTACTCGGGGTTCTGCGCGCCGCAGCACTTGACGTTGATGAACGGGCCTTCGAGGTGGATGCCGGGCGTCTTCGCGTAGGGCATGCCGGCGTCGGCGTACGCCTTGAGGTTCTTCGCCGCCGTCTCCAGCTCCGCGTGCGAGACGGTGAGCGTCGTCGGCAGGAACGAGGTCACGCCCTCGGCGAGCTTGCCCTTGGCGATCTCGAAGATCGCCTGCGGATCGGCGTCGCAGAAGTCGTACGTGTTCGCGCCGTGCGTGTGGACGTCGATGAAGCCGGGCATGACGTACTGGCCCTTCACGTCGACGACGGTCGACGCGCCCTTCTCCGAAACGGGCTTCTTCGAGACCTGTTTGATCGTCTTGCCGTCGATCACGATCGTGGCGTTTTCGAGATCCACGTCCGGCGAAATGACGTGCGCGTTCTTGATGATCGTCTTTTCCATTTGTCTGTCCTTTTGTTGTGGAATGAAAGTTGGAAGGTTGGCCGAAATTATATCACATCCCGAAGGCGCGTGCAACTTCGCGGTCGTCGAAGGGATGCTTCACGCCCGCGATCTCCTGCGTCGTCTCGTGGCCCTTGCCCGCGATGATCACGACGTCGCCCGCCGCCGCTTCCGCGAGCGCGCGCCCGATCGCCCGCCGCCGGTCCGGCTCGACCGTCACGTCGCGCGCGTCGCCCATCCCCTTCAGGATGTCGTCGATGATCTTCAGCGGATCTTCGCTGCGCGGATTGTCGCTCGTCACGACGACGCGATCCGCCAGGCGCGCGCACGCCGCGCCCATCAGCGGCCGCTTCATCGGATCGCGGTCGCCGCCCGCGCCGAAGACGACCCACAGCCGGCCGCGGCAGAACTGCCGCGCCGCCGCCAGCACCTTCTCGAGCCCGTCGGGCGTGTGCGCGAAATCGACGAACACCTCCGCCTTCACGCGCGGGTTCGCGATGCGCTCCAGCCGCCCCCAGCGCGGCGTCAGCGTCGGGATCGTGCGCTGGATGAGCGCGTGCGGCACGCCGGCCGCCTCCGCGAGCGCCGCCGCCGTCAGCACGTTCGAGCGGTTGTAGTCGCCAACGAGCGGCAGCTCCGCAAGGTCGAAGCGCGGCGACCGGTTCGAGACCGGCAGCACGTTCAGCGGCAGCCGCCCCACCGCCTCGAGCATCTCGGCGGCGTACCCGCCGTCCAGGCAGACGACGAACGGCGGGAAGTCGCGCCGCCCCGCCGACGCGCCCGCCGCGACGTGCGCGCCCTCGGCGATGCGCGCGGCGAACGACAGCTTGACGCGGAAGTATTCCGCCATCGTCCCGTGGTAGTCGAGGTGATCTTCGCTCAGGTTCGTGAACGCGCCGCCCGCGAACGTCGTCACCGTGCCGAAGCCGACGCGGTCCTGGTGGATCGCGTGGCTCGACACCTCCATCACGCAGTCGGTGCAGCCGTTCGCCGCCATCGCGGCGTAGATCTCCTTCAGCCGCGCGAGGGGCGGCGTCGTGTAGCCCGTGTAGTACCGGTCCTTCCCGTCGAAGACCTCGACCGTGGTGATGTAGCCGCAGCGGCGTCCCGGCGCCGCGTCGATGAAGGCGGCGAGGATCCACGTCGTCGTGGTCTTGCCGTTCGTCCCGGTGATGCCCCAGATGCGCATCAGTCGCGCACCCCGCGCCAGGCGTTGAACCGCGCCGCCGCGAGCGCCCTGTACTTCGCGCCCGTGCCGCCGTTGACGAACGGATCGATGGAGATGCCGCCGCGCGCGGCGAACTTCCCGTAGACCTCCAGGTACTTCGGCTTCAGGAGGCGCGCGAGGTCGTCGTAGATGACGTTGACCACGTCCTCGTGGAAGTCGCCGTGGTTGCGGAAGCCGAAGAGGTAGAGCTTGAGCGACTTCGACTCCACGAGCTTCTGCGCGGGGATGTAGCGGATCGTCAGCGTCGCGAAATCGGGCTGGCCCGTCTTCGGGCAGAGCGTCGTGAACTCGGGCGCGGTGAACGTCACCCAGTAGTCGCGCGCGGGATGCCGGTTCGCGAACGCATCGAGCACGGCGGGGTCGTAGCCCTGCGGGGCGGCGACGGTCCTGCCGAGCGCCGCGAGTTGATCGAGGTCTTTTCTCATGATTTCCTTCTCCAGATGCACAGTCGCGTCTTCCCGTAGGTGCGGTCGCGCACGAGCGCCCAGCCGGGCGTCTCCTCCGCCTTCTGCACCGCCGTCATCTCCGCGACGAAGAGGCCGCCCGGCCGGATCACGCCGCGCGTGGCGAGCGTCGCGAGGACGGAGGCGTAGCCCTTCTCCTCGCCGAGCGCGTAGGGCGGATCGGCGAAACCGATGTCGAAGCCGTCGCCCGCGTACGTCGCGAGCCAGCGGTAGGCGTCGGCGCACGCGACGGTCGGCTTTCGCCTGAAAATCGTCTCGACGTTCCGTTCGAGGACCGCGACGTGCCGGCGGTTCGCCTCCACGAACGTGACGCCCGCCGCGCCGCGCGAGAGCGCCTCGATGCCGACGGCGCCCGAGCCCGCGAAGAGATCGAGGAACGCCGCGCCCGCGATTTCGGCGCCCAGGATGTTGAAGAGCGCCGCGCGCACGCGGTCCTGCGTCGGCCGGATGTCGCCCGACTTCGGCACCGCCAGGATGCGGCCGCCCGCCTCGCCGCCCGTCACCCTCATGCGCGGTACTCCGCCGCGCTGTCGGCCGTCTCCCAGACCTTCACGGCGACGATGCCGGGGATGTGCGCGCGCAGGTCGGTGAAGAACATCTTCGCGAGATTCTCCGCCGTCGAGCGGAACGGGATCGCGACCGTCCGCATGCCGTTCTTCTCCACGACCGCCGCGATCTCGCGCTCGCCCGCCGATTCGGTGTTGTAGATGAACGCATGGTCGAAGCGCGCGCAGATGACGTCGGTCGCGAGGCGCTTCAGGTCCTTGAAGTCGATCACCATGTCGCGCGCGTCGCCGTCCGCCTGCGCGACGGAGACGTCCACGCGGTACGTGTGCCCGTGCAGGTTCTTGCACAGGCCCTGGTGGTTCGTGAGCACGTGCGCCGCGTCGAAGCGGACGGTCTTCGTGACGGTCGTCATGCGTCCTTCCCCTCCAGCATGATCTGCAGGAAGCGCTCCGGCGGCGGGCACGGGCGGAACGTCCTGAGGTCGATGAATGCGTGGCGCGTGTAGCCCGACACGAGCACCTTCTCCTCGCCCTTGCGGCGAATCTCGCACGCGATCTCCAGCCGCACGCCCTTCTGCGCCTGCACCCACGCGGAGATCTCCAGAAGGTCGTCGTACTTCGCGCTGCCGCGGTAGTTGCATTCGGCGTGCGTGACGGGAAGCCCCCAGCCCTCCGCCTCGCATTCCTTGTACGTATAACCGCACGCGCGCATCAGCTCGTTGCGCGCGCGCTCGAACATCGTCAGGTAGTTGCCGTAGTAGACGACACCCATCATGTCGGTGTCGGCGTACGGAACGCGGTAGTCGATCGTGATCTTTTTCATGTCATTCTTCTGCAGGGTCGGTTTGAAGCTGCGCGCGCTCGTCGGCCGTCAGGTCGCGCCAGTCGCCGGGCGCGAGCGCGTCGGGCAGGCGAAACGCGCCGATCGCCACACGCTTGAGCGAAATGACGACGAGGTGCGCCGCCGAGCACATGTAGCGGATCTGGCGCTTGCGCCCCTCGCGCAGCCTGAATTCGAGAACGGTCGTATGGTCGGGGTTCGCGCGGATCACCCGGACGGGCACGGGACGGATCACGTAGCCGTCGGGCATCCGGACCGCCGAGCGCAGGACGGCGAGCTTCTCCTCGCTCCAGCGTCCGGCGACCTTGACGATGTACGTCTTTTCGTGTTCGTAGCGCGGGTGTGTCAGCTTGAGCGTCAAGTCCCCGTCGTTGCTCATGAGGAGCAGCCCTTCGCTGTCCTTGTCGAGCCGCCCCACCGGCACGAGGCGCTCCGCGACCTGCCCGCGGATCAGGTCCGCCACCGTCCGGCCGCCGAACGGATCGCTCATCGACGAAAGGACGCCCGCGGGCTTGTTGAGGACGATCGTGCGCGGCCGCTCCGCCGCCGCGAGCGGCCGTCCGTCCACGGCGAGGCGCACCGCCGCCGCGTCCACGCGCGCGCCGGGCTCGCGCACAACGAGGCCATCCACGGTCACGCGACCCGATTCAATGATCGCCGCCGCGCCGCGCCGCGAGGCGACGCCCGCCTTCGCGAGGATATTCTGGAGCCGTTCGTCCGCCATCGTCCGCGCCTACCGGCCTCTCCGTCCGCCGGGGCCGCCGCCGGGACCGCCCGGCCCGCCGGGGCCGCGACCGCCGCCTTCCGACGTCGCCTCGTAGATTTCGCTGATGGTGTCGACGATCTCCGTCGCCGCCGCGCCCGAAAAGCCGAGCGCCTCGGCCGTCTGCTGCAGCAGGTTCTCGCGCTCCTGCGCGTTCGCCTCGCGGATCGCGCGGTCGGTCTCGCGCATCTGGCGGAAGATCTCGTCGCGCTGGTCGTCGGTCGTCTCCTCGGCGAACACCTGCGCCTCGAGCTCCTCGCGCTGGGCGATGAGCGCCTGGAGGCTCTCGTGCGTCTCCTTCGCCTTGCGGCTCATGCCCGACGTGTCGACGGACGAGAGGAAGTCGATCTTCGACTGCGCGCGCTCCGCCCGCCGCTGCATGAATTCCTGGCGGCGCTTCTCCATCCGCGCGAATTCCTCGGGATTCTCCGCCTTCCACTTCTCGAAGTTCGCGCGCATCTCCTCGCGGCTCGGCCAGCCGCCGCGTTCGCCGCGCCCGTTGCGCCGCCCGCCGTCGGGCCGCTCCTCGATCCGCTCTTCGCTCGACGCCGCCTGCGCCCGAGCGAGCCGCGATTCCAGCTCCTGGATGCGCGCGCGCAGCGCCGCCTCGCCCGCGCCGTTCACTTCGGCGATCAGCGCGCCGCCCGTGCGCGGCGCATCCGCCGCGTCGTCCGCGGCCGGGGCCGCCGTGCGGGACGAGCGGCCGACGACCGAACCGATTGCCAGCCCGGCGACGAGCGCCACGGCACCGACGATGATGCTCTGTTTCACTGGATCTCCTCCTGTGCCATCAAAATCTTCTTCGCTTCCGCGAGCGCGCGGCCACGATGCGAGATCGCGTTCTTCTCGGCGGCGGTCAGCTCCGCGAACGACCGGTCGTGGCCGTCGGGGATGAAGAGCGGATCGTAGCCGAAGCCCGCGACGCCGGCGGCCGCCGTCGCGATGCGGCCAAAGCATCGGCCCGTCACGACGTGCTCCGTGCCGTCGGGCGCGACGAGCGCGACGGTGCAGGTGAAGTTCGCCGTGCGGTCGGCGACGCCCGCGAGGTTCCGGAGGAGCAGCGCGTTGTTGGCGGGCGTGTCGCCGTCCCGGCCGGCGTAGCGGGCGCTGTGCACACCGGGCGCGCCGCCGAGCGCGCGCACTTCGAGGCCGCTGTCGTCCGCCATCGCCCAGTCGCCGCGGTGGCGCGCCGCGATGGCGCGCACCTTGATGAGCGCGTTGCCCGCGAAGTCGGAGGCGTTCTCCTCCACGCCGGCGGGGTTGTCGGGAATGATGTCGAAGCCGGGAAGGATTTCGGAGATTTCCCGGATCTTGTGCGGATTATGCGTGGCGACGAAGAGCCTCATGGGGGAATAGTATACCAAAAATCAGCGCAGCGCGGCGACGCGCGGCTGCGGGGCGGAGGCGGTGACGAGGAGTCCCGTCCCTTAACCCAGAAAACTTCGCGCGACGGACAGGAGCGCGGCGGCGGCGATGACCTTCACGACGCCCAGCCGGTTCCAAAAGACGAGCGCGGCCGCCGCGAGCGCCAGCGCCGCGCCGAACGGATCGAGCATCTTCGCAAACGACACGACCGCGAGCGTCATCATCACGATCGTAAAGACGCGGATCACCGCCATCAGCCCCTTCACCGCCGCGCGGTCGCGGAAGCGGTCGAGGAGGCTCAGCGCGAGCGAGAGAATCACGAACCCCGGCACGATCAGGCACGCCGTCGACACGAGCGCGCCGCAGACGCCGAAGAGCCGATAGCCGAAATACGTCGCCGCGTTGATGCCGATCGGCCCCGGCGTCATCTGCGTCAGCGCCATCAGGTTCGCGAACTCCTCGGCGGGAATCTGCAGATAGGCGGCGTCGGGGCCGACGAAGTCCTGCAGATAGAGCGGCACGAGCACGTAGCCGCCGCCGAACGCGACGAGGCCGTACTTCAGGAAGATCAGCGCGGCGAGCGGCGACGCGCCGAACCGCCGGACGCCGCGCGCGCACAGTTCGCGCACGTCCTGGGCGAAGCGCCGGCAGCTCTTGACCAGCATCGCGAGAATAACGCCCGTCAGCGCCGCGCGCAGGCCGCCGAACGCCGCCACGAGGGAACGGTTGTCGAGCGGGATCGCGTCGTAGCCCATCGACACGGCCGTGAAAATGAGGATGCTCGGCAGCGCCACGCCCGCCACCGCCACGAGCGACCCGGTGACGCCCGCGACGCGCCGCCCGACGTAGACCGCGCTGTGCGCCGCCATGATGCCCGGCACCATCTGGAAGAGCGCGAGCTGGTCGAGAAGCTCGCCTTCCTTCAGCCAGCGGCGCTTTTTCGAGAAGACCTCCTCCGCGACCGAAATGATCGCGTAGCCGCCGCCCACGACGAAGAGCGCGATGCGGAACATGTCGAAGAAAAGAGTCGCCAGTTTCTTCATATCGCCAGAATGAGCGCCAGATTCGCGCACGCCACCGCGTCATACAGCCCGTCGTGCCACGTGCGCGCGTCGATCTGCGGCACGCAGCCGAACATTTCGCAGAGATCCCCCAGCCGGTAGCTCGGCAGCCGCGGATAGCGCGCCCGGGCGAGTTTCATCGTATCGACCCACGGCCCCCATTTCGTGAGCGGCGCGACGCGCGTCAGGATCGTCTTTTCGCAGGCGATGTTGTGCGCGACGAGCCGCGCGCCCAGGAGCTTCGGCGCCCACGTCTCGAAGGAACTGCCGAGCGTCCCGAGCGCATCCGGCTCGTGCGCGCGCGGCGGCGCGCCCTCGACGTCGAAGAACCATTCGCCCGTCTCGACGAGGACGCCGTTTTCGACGCGCGCGAACCCGAGCTGCCACGGCTCGTTCACGCCGCCGCCCTCGTAGCCCGTCGTCTCGAAATCGATCGCCAGGAAGTTCATGATGCGGCGACGGCCGTCGTTCCGTTCCCGCGCAGCGCGGCCAAGACCTTGAGCGCCTGCACCGTTTCGCGCACGTCGTGGACGCGGACGACACTTGCGCCCTGAAGTGCCGCCCACACCGCGATTGTGAGATTGCCGGCGAGATCCTTTCCGGGGACCTTCTCGCCAGTGAGCCGCTTGACGATCCGCTTGCGGCTCGCGCCGATCAGGACGCGCCCTTTTTTCGCGAGCTCCGGTATCGACTGAAGAATCGCCAGGTCCTCCTCGCGCGTCGTCCCAAACCCGATCATCGGGTCCAGATAGAGGGGGACAGACCCCAAATCCGTGGGGACAGACCCCAAAGATTTTGCCGGAATGACAAGTTCTGCGCCGTTTTTGGCGCAAATTCGCAACATGTCCATGACCGGCTCGGGATAGACGCAGTTGACGATCCGCGCGCCGAGCGCCACGGCGCGCGCCGCCGTTTCGGGGTGGTATGTGTCGATGGAGATGGGGACAGACCCCGCGACGAGCGGGGACAAACCCCGCAGAACAGGCTCGACGCGCGCCCATTCCTCCTCCCAGCCGATCGGCGTCGCGCCGGGGCGCGTCGACTCTCCGCCGATGTCGATGATATCCGCGCCTTCCTCGACGAGGTTCTTCGCACGGCGAATCGCCTCCTCCGGGCGGTAGAACTGACCGCCGTCCGAAAACGAATCCGGCGTCACGTTGACGATTCCCATGACCTGGCACATGCTCACTCCCCCTCTTTGGGTATGCGGCGATAGCGGTAGCTGGAGAACGCCGTGTTCTTGAACACCTTCCACACCGGATAGACGCTGCCGTCGGGACGGATGCGCTCCTGGTAGCGGTCGATGTCCATCAAATCGGCCATCTTCGCCGAAAACACCTCGTTGCCGTCAATGGCAATCGTCAGCCGATCCGAAGCGGCGACGAGGCGGAACGCGTGCGAGGGCGTGCGGGCGAGATCGCCCTTCCGGACCACGAACTGCGGCGACCACCCGTCGTCATACGCCTTCTGGAAATCGGAAGAATCCGTCTTCTCGGCGGCGGCAAGGTTTTCCTCGGTGTAGGACTCGACCGAGTAGTGGTCGCCCGCTTCGTCGCGCCAGAACCGGATATACGGATAGGCCCAGGAATTCGAGTTCATGCAGAACCCCACATACGGATGCGACAGCCCCCAGCCGATGTTCCAGTACTTCTGCTTCGGGTCCTTCTCCTCGAAATGCACCGTCCCCTCGTATTCGTATCCGATGCCGGGCAATGGCACCAGGATGCGATAGTAGCACTTGTTTCCCTTGTCGTAGATACGCGCCCGTCCGTCCTTTCCCGTTCCGACCATGCTCCACCAATGATTGGCCTCGAAGCCCTTCGGCGTCGGCATCGCGTCCACCCAGCCGCCCGCCGCCTCCTGCAGCGCCTTCCGCGCCTTGAAATAGTGGCGCGACGCCACGACATACGCCTCCTCGCGCAGCCTGGGCGTCTTCAGCAGTTTCTCCGACGCCGCAAGCACGGCCCGCAGGTCGCCCCTGTGCGCCGCCTCGCCCAGGCGAATCGTGTCTTCGCGCGTCTTCTTGTCGCCCAGGGCGATGAACATGTTCACCTGCGGCAGATACTCGCCGTTGGGGGCGGCGTAGCGCAGCCACAGGGCGTCGTGCCAGCTCGTCAGCGAGGTCGTGATCTGAGACGCGTACTGCCGCACCTTGTCCCAGTCGTCAAGCTGCATCGCCAGCGCCATCGCCATGCCCCGGAACGCATCGACGGACGGCATCAGCGGCTGCTCCCCGGCGGCGATGTAGGCGTCGAACATCCCGAAGATCGCGTCGCGGAGCGCCGGGCCGATCACGTAGGCGCAGATGTTGGTGTCGGTGGGGACGCCCTCGACCTCCCATCGATAGATGTTGGACAGCGCGGCGGCGGTCGCGCGATACGCGAACGTCGAATCGGTGCGAACGTTGCTCGCGGCGTTCGAGGCGACGGAATAGAGGTAGGCCGTCGAACCGCTCCAGCGCGTCGTCTGGCCGTGCAGCACCTGCCCGATGCGGCTTGTCGCCTGGTCGAGCGAATTGGAGACGGCGCGGTTAAAGAGCTCCGCGCCGTCGCCCGCGCGGTTGTAGCCGTAGTTCTTCGCCAGGTGCATCATGGCGCGCGCACCGTCGGGCTTGAGCCGGATCGCCGCGACCAGGTCGGCGTCGCCGCCCGCGTTCAGCAAGTCGAGATAGTCGTAGCCCACGAGCTTGCCGGCATCCGGGGCGACGAACGCAATGCCGTTGAGGTTTTCGATGATCTGCTTGTCCGCCTCCCGGAAGAAGCCCGCCACCTTCTCGAACGCATTGCTGCGCGCCGCGTAAATGGCGCTGAAATCGACTTTCTTCTCGCTGTCCTTCATGTCCTTTCGCACCCCGGTCCAGTCGGCATGGCCCCAGCGGATCAGGAACCCGAGCATCGGCTCGGCCGCGTCGTCGTGCTTGGCGGCCATCTCCTTGAACATCTTGCCGCCCTGCCAGTATTTCTGCTCCTTGGAGAATCCCAGATAGCGCACCAGGCCGACCGCCGCGTCCCGGCACTTCGCCTTGTTCCAGAGGTCGTTCGCCTCGTTGAACTCGGCCCCGGTCGGGAACTCGTCGCGGGCGGTCGCCAGCTTGCGCGCCAGCGTCTCGCGCACCTTGACGACGCGCGCCGCCGTCTTCGCGTCCATCCCCTTCGGCGCGCGAAACGTCTCCACAACGTGCCGCCGCCAGAACGGCAGCGCGACCTGCTCGAAGAACGCGGCGTCCGTGTGCGCGTCCTCCGGCTTCGGCGGGACGAAAACCGGCCGCCGCCGCGCCGCCGCCCAGCCGTCGTCGTCATCGTCGTCGTCCTCTTCGATTTCCTTGTCGAGCGTGCCGTTTTTCTTCGCCTCCTCGTATTCCTTAAGCGCCTTGCGGAGCATGTCGAAGCGTTCCTCCTGTTCGTCGATGAGTTCCTTCTTGCGCCCTTCAAGTGTCTCGGGAACCATCATCGCCTTCGCCTCGGCAAAGCACTTCTCATATAGCGGCACGTACTTGGCGTAGACTTCGTCGAACAAGACCTTCTGCGCCTCTTTCATCATCGTGCGCATCAACTTGTTCCGTTCCTTCTTCGACAAGTCCTTTTCCGGCTTTGGAAACTTGTCCTTGAGCTTCTCCATGACGGCGCGCGAATCTTCCGCCATCTGCTTGTCGTAGCGGTTCAACACGTCCTCGATTGGCTTGACATACTTTTTTATATCCGGAGCCAGGCGTATCTCCTCGTCGAGCTTCGCGATGTAGTTGGTCGGACCGCCTTTTTCGTAGCCCAGCCGGCAGACTTCCTCGCCCTTCGGGTCGAGGACAATGACAGTCGGGAAGCCTTCGACGCCGAACTTCTCGACGAGCTTCGGGTTCTGCGCCTTCGCCTGGTCGGACAGCAGCGAGTCGTCTTCCGGCGAGTCCACCATGAGCAGGACGTATTTCTCGGCGGCGGCCTTGAGGAACGCCTCGGTCGCGAACACCTCCTTGTCGAGGCGCTTGCACCATCCGCACCAGTCGCTACCCGAGAAGTCGACGACGACGTACTTGTTCTCGGCAGCGGCCTTCTTGAGGGCGGCATCGTAGTCGTCGAGCCATCCTTCGGGAGTTGAGGTCTTGGCGAACGCAGCCAGCGCAAAGAGCACGGCGCACAACAACGGGATCGTGTTCTTCATTGATGGTCCTTTCGTATTGAATGATATTATATCAAATCACATTGGCCACGGGGCCAAAACTGCGGCGGTGCGCGGGACACGGCCCGAGCCGCTTCAGCGCCGCGAGATGCGCCGGTGTCGGATAACCCTTGTGCTGCGCAAAGCCGTAGCCGGGATAGGTGCGTTCCAGCTCCCGGCATTCGGCGTCGCGCGCCGTCTTGGCGAGAATCGACGCCGCCGCGATGAAGAGCGACTGTGCGTCGCCCTTCACGATGTTCTGCGACGGATAGGGCAGGCCCGGCACCGCCAGCCCGTCGACGAGGATGCGCGGCGACGCGCCCGCCAGCCGCGCGCCCGCCGCTTCCGCCGCGCGCCGCATCGCGAGGTGCGTCGCCTTCAGGATGTTCAGCCGGTCGATCTCGGCGGGGCTCGCGCTTGCGACCGCCCACGTGCAGCCGGCGGTCGCGCGGATGACGGCGGCGAGCTGTTCGCGCTTCTTCTCCGTCAGCTTTTTCGAATCGTTGATTTCGCGCCAGTCGCCGGCAAGGAGCCGTTCGGCGAGATCGAGCGGCACCGACACCGCCGCCGCGTAGACGCCGCCGGCGAGCGGGCCGCGGCCCGCCTCGTCAATGCCGATGACCGTGCCGCCGGCCGCGCGCTCAAAGTCCAGCGTCATGCCCGTTCGTTTCGGCGGCCGGCACGTCTGCGTCCGCGTTCGCGTCTGCGGCCGGTTCGGCGGGCGCGTCACTCGCCGCGTCCTTCGGCGCGTCGCGCTGCTGCCGCTCTTCCAGGAGCTGCCGCGTCCACGCCAGTTCCTGCTGCGTGCGGGCCAGCTCCCTTTTCGCTTCGTTCAGCCGCGTGCGCAGATCAAAGATCATCAGCGCCATCACGACGAGGATCACCAGCGTGACGATGCTCCGGAACAACTGCAACATGAACTTTTTCATCTTCTACTCCTTGATGGTGCCCTTCAGCACCGCGATGAACGCGGACTGCGGGACGTTGACGTGACCGAATTCCTTCATCCGCGCCTTGCCGCGCTTCTGCTTCTCGAGGACCTTCATCTTGCGCGTGACGTCGCCGCCGTAGAGTTTGGCGAGCACGTCCTTGCGGAACGGGCGGATGTCCTCGCGCGCGATGATCTCCTTGCCGATCGCGGCCTGCACCGGAATCTTGAACTGGTGCGGCGGGATCGTCTCGGCGAGCGCCTTGCACATCTGGAGGCCACGCGCGCGCGCCTTGTCGCGGTGCACCATCGTCGCGAACGCATCGACCGTCTCGGAATTGAGGAGGATGTCCATCTTCACGATGTCCGAGACCTGATAGCCCGCCGGCTCGTAGTCCATCGACGCGTAGCCGTGCGAGACCGACTTGAGCGTGTCGTGGAAGTCGATCAGGATCTCGTTCAGCGGCAGCTTGCAGTGGAGCATCACGCGCCGCGCGTCCATCGTCTCCGTGCCCTCCACCGTGCCGCGCCGGTCGATGACGATGCGCATCACGTCGCCGATCGATTCCGACGGCGTGATGATGCGCGCGGTGAGGATCGGTTCGGAGATCGTCTCGAGCGCCGAGGGGTCGGGCATCTGGAGCGGATTGTCGAGCTCGCGCTCCTCGCCCGACTTCATCTTGAGCCGGTAGACGACGCCGGGGCTCGTCGAGATGATGTCGAGCCCGAATTCGCGCCGCAGCCGCTCCTGGACGATCTCCATGTGCAGCAGCCCCAGGAACCCGCAGCGGAAGCCGAAGCCGAGCGCGAGCGAGCTTTCGTGGTGGAAGGTGAAGGCGCTGTCATTCAGGTGCAGCTTCTCCAGCCCCGCCGCGACCTTCGGGAACTCGTCGGTCGACATCGGGTAGATGCCGCAGAAGACGGTCGGGTGGATGTCGTGGAAGCCCGGCAGCGGCTCGGTGGCGCCGAGGCGCGACGTCGTCACCGTGTCGCCGATCTTGATCTCGCTCGGATCCTTCACGGTGCCGACGATGTAGCCGACCTGCCCCGCCTCCAGCCGGTCGACCGGCTTCTTGTTCGGCGAGAAGATGCCGACCTCGTGCACGGTCGTCGAGACGTGCGAGCCCATGAACGTGACGCCCTGGCCCGCCTTGAGCGTGCCGTCCATCACGCGCACGTACGTGATGACGCCGCGGAACTCGTCGAACACCGAATCGAACACGAGCGCGCGCAGCGGCGCGTCCACGCCCCGGGTCGTCGGCGGCGGGATGCGCCGGACGATGGCCTCCAGCACGGCGGGGCAGCCCGCGCCCGTCTTCGCCGAGACGAGCAGCGGATCGTCCATCGGAATGGCGAGGATGTCTTCGATCTCGCGCGAGACTTCCGCGACGTTCGCGCCCGGCAGGTCGACCTTGTTGAGGACGGGGACGATCTCGAGCTTCGCGTCCTGCGCGAAGTAGGTGTTGGCGACCGTCTGCGCCTCGACGCCCTGCGCGGCGTCGACGACGAGCAGCGCCCCTTCGCACGCGCCCATCGAGCGCGACACCTCGTAGGCGAAGTCGACGTGGCCGGGCGTGTCCAGCAGGTTGAAGAGGTAGGTCCTGCCGTCCTTGGCCGTGTAGTGCATCGAGACGGGGTGCGACTTGATGGTGATGCCGCGCTCGCGCTCGAGGTCCATCGCGTCGAGCGTCTGTTCCTTCAGCTCGCGCGCGCTGATGGCGTTGGTCAATTCCAGAATGCGGTCGGAGAGCGTCGTCTTGCCGTGGTCGACGTGCGCGATGATGCAAAAATTTCTGACTGTCTCAAGCGTCATAGGTGATAGTATATCAAATCCCTCTCCCCTCCGCCAAGTAACTCCCGTCCGCGAATCCAGGAAGCCTCGTCCCACTCCGTCCCAGAGTGGGTCAAAATGGCGCGCCGACGGCGCAAAAAAAGCGTTGGCACGGCGGTGCTTTACAGGGGGCGTTGAGAAACAATGAAAGGAACACGAAAATGAACACACTGATGAACATGGATCCTTGGAGCATCTTCGATGACATGCTCGGCGGCAACGCCTTCCGCCACATGCGTGCGCGCGCTGCGGGCCGCTTCCCGCCCGTCAACGTTTTCCTCGACGACAACGCCGTTTTGATCGACCTTGAACTGCCGGGCAAGACGGCGAAGGACGTGGAGCTGACGCTCGAGCCGCAGGCGGTCGTCATCGCCGACAAGCCTGCGCCGGTCGCCGACGGCGAAAGCGGCGCGGCCACCGAACCGGTGCGGCCCGCATGGAGCCGGCGCATCGAGCTGCCCTTCCGCGTCAACGCCGAAAAGGCGAACGCGAAGTTCACCGACGGCATCCTGCGCGTCGAGCTGCCCAAGACCGAAACGGACGGCGTGCGCAAGATCGCCATCGCCGGCTGAGTCGGATCAACAATCTCAAACGAAAGGAACAAGATCATGAATGACGAAAAGTATGTCGTGCCGAGCGCCACGTTCACCGAGCGCCCCGAAGATTACGAACTGAAGGTGTTCGTGCCGGGCATCGCCAAGGGAGAGGCGGAACTGAAGATCGAGCACCGCACGCTGACCTTGAAGACGCACGCGAAGTACCAGAACCCGGCGGGCTTCAAGCAGGTGGCGGCGGAATTCGAGCGCACCAACTACGCGATCAGCGCCGACCTGCCCGAGAAGGCCGATCCCGCGACGCTCGTGGCGAAGCTGGAGAACGGCGTCCTGACGGTGACGATCAAGAAGCGTCCCGAGACGCAGGCCAAGCGCATCGAAATCGGCTGAGGCCGATGCGCCGCGGACCTCACGTCACGACCGACGTGAGCGTCCCGTGGCGCAGGCGGGTGCGGACGACCGCCCCGGGCGCGACCTCGGCTGCATCGCGCAGCACCGCGCCCTTTTCGTCCGTCGTCAGCGAATAGCCGCGCTCCAGCACCGCATAGGGCGAAAGAAGTTTGAGGCGGGTCGCGGCCGTCGCAAGGCGGTGTTCCGTCGCCGTGAGCCCTTCCGTGAGCCGGTGCGCGAGCGCCGTGTCCGCCCGCTCCAGCCGATGCGCCGCTTCAACGAGCCGCGTTGCCGCGCCGTGCGCCAGTTTCGCGCCAGCGCGCTCCAGCCGGTGCGCCGCTTCGGCCGTCCGCGCGGCGAGCGACCGCGGCAGATCGCCCGCGAGACCGTCCACCTTCTGCGCATACCACTCATACTTGCCGCGCAGTGTCGCGACGAGCGCCGCCTGCGCGTCGTCGATCCGCCGCACAAGTTTCTCGCGCTCCGGTACCGCCAGTTCCGCCGCCATCGACGGCGTGCCCGCGCGCAGGTCGGCCGCGAAATCGCACAGCGTGAAATCCGTCTCGTGGCCGACCGCCGAGATCGTCGGCACGCGCGAGGCGGCGACCGCGCGCACGAGCCGCTCGTCGTTGAAGCCGTACAGGTCCTCGAAGCTGCCGCCGCCGCGTCCGAAGATGATCAGGTCGGCGCGCCAGCCGTCCGGCGCGCGGTTGAACCAGTCGAGGCCCGCAAGGACGGAGAGCGGCGCGGACGCGCCCTGCACGACGGCGGGATAAAGGCGGATCTCCAGCGCGGGGAAGCGCCGCATCAGGACGCGGCAGAGGTCGTGGACGACGGCGCCCGCCGGACTCGTGACGAGGCCGATGCGGCGCGGCAGGAACGGCAGCGGCCGCTTGCGCGCGGGATCGAACAGCCCTTCGGCCGCGAGCTTCGCCTTCAGCTCCAGATAGCGCTGCATCAGCTCGCCCTCGCCGAGGAGCCGCGCGCGCTGGACGATGAACTGGTACTGGCTGCGCGTGCCGATCGTCACGCGGCCGCGCACCTTCAGCTTCGCGCCGTCCTTGAAGCCGCTCTGCGCGGCGCAGGCGTCGAACGCGCCCTTGAACATCACGGCCGAAATCTGCGAGACGGAATCCTTGAGCGTGAAGTAGACGTGGCCCGACGGATAGCGCTTGAAGCCCGTGATCTCGCCTTCGAGGTCGATGACGGGGAACTGCCCCTCGAGCGTCCGGCGGACGGCGGCGGTCAGTTCCGAAACCGTCCACACGCGCGGCATCGCCCTCTCGCCCTCAGCCATCCGACCGCCTCCGCATGACGACCTTGGCGAGGACCTGCCGCTTGCGGTCCTGCACCGAATGGAGGCCGACAGAGAAGATCGTCCCCACCGCGAAAAACGCACTCAGGAGGTTGGTGCCGCCGTAGCTGAAGAACGGCAGCGCCATGCCCTTCGTCGGCATCGCCTCGCAGACGACGCCGAGGTTGAACATCGCCTGGAAGAAGATGATGAAGCTCATGCCCAGCACGAGGAAGCGCCCGAACCGGTCGGCGGCGTGGCGCGCGATGTAGATGGACAGCGCGAAAAACGCCGCGAAGAGCGCGATCACCGCGATCGAGAAAAAGAGCCCCAGCTCCTCCGCGCCGACGGCGAAGATGAAGTCGGTGTGCGCCTCGGGCAGGTAGGCGTGCTTCTGCATCGACTCGCCCAGCCCGAGCCCCCAGATGCCGCCGTTCTGGATCGCGACGCGCGCCATGTACGCCTGGTACTCCGCCGGATCCATCGTCGCGAGCGACGGCGCGCCCGTCGTCGCGGCGGCCGCCGCCTCGCCGCCCCCGCCGTTGAAGAGCGCGAGCAGCTTGTTGAGGTAGGGCGCGAGACGGCGCATGCGGTTCGCATTGAGCGACAGCATCACGATGAAGCCGATCGCGCCCGCGCCGATGAACGGCAGCAGGTGCAGGAGGCGCGTGCCCGCGACGAACATCACGAGGAAGCCCGCCGCGCCGACGACCATCGTCGAACCGAAGTCCGGCTCCTTGAGGACGAGCGCCGCGAGGAGAGCGATGATCAGCGCGGGGCAGAGCGCGCCGCGCCGGAAGAGCTCGACGCGCCAGCCCGCCTTGTCCATCCAGACCGCGACGGCGATCACGACCGCGAGCTTCGCGAGCTCGCTCGGCTGGAGGCGCAGGGGGCCGCACGAGAGCCACCGCTGCGAGCCGTTGATCGCCGGGAAGAGGAAGACCGCGCCGAGCAGCGCGACCACGAGCACGTAGAAGAGGATCGTCAGCGACACGTGCTCGCGCCACTTGCGGTAGTCGAAGAGCGCCATCGCCACGGCGACGAGAATGCCCGCGACGAGATACGCCGCCTGGCGCTTCATGAAGAAGTAGGCGTCGTTGTGCAGACGGATGCCGTTCGCCTCGCTGGCGCTCGACAAAACGACAAGGCCCAGCGCCACGAGAGTCGCGACAACCAGGCCCAGCGCGTAGAGTGCGGACTTGCGCACGTCGGTCAGAGAAGCGTGCCGGGCGGCAGCTTGATGATCTGTCCTTCCTGAAGTTCGTCCGACGGGCCCATGTTGTTGAGCTCGCGGATCTCGGACGGATTCAGGCTGAAACGGATGGAGAGATTGAGGACGTCCTCGCCCTCCTGCACCTGGTAGCTGTCGCCGTCGGTCGCGTCAGCGGAGGCGACCGGCGCGGGCGCCGGGGCTGCGGGCGTCAGAACCGCGCCCTCGGTCGCGGGCGCGACGTCAGCCGCCGGCTCGACGACGGGTTCCGGGGCCGCGACCGGCGCCGCCTCGGCGGGCGCGGGCTTCGCGGCCGCCTTCTTCTCCGGCGCGGGCTTCGGCTCGGCCTTCACCGCGCCCTTGCCCGCCGGGACCTTCAGCTTCTGGCCGACGAAAATCTTGTCGTTCGCGAGCGCATTCATCTCCTTGAGCTGGCGGATGTTGATGCCGCGCGGATAGGCGATGGAGCCGAGCGTGTCGCCCGACTTGACGACGTACTCCTCCGTCGCGCCCGAGTAGGTCGCAGGAGCCGCCGGCTTCGGCGCCGGCTTTGCAAACGCGCCTTCCGGCACCGTCTGCTCGCCCACGTCATGCCGGCCGGGGATCTTGATCTTCTGGCCGAGGCGCACGACGTCGCCCTTGAGCTGCGGGTTCGCCGCCTTGATGGCGTCGATCTTGACGTTGAACTTCTTGGAGATCTTCGCGAGGTAGTCGCCGCGCTGGACGATGTACGTCGTGTACACGGGCTCCGGCGCCGGCTGGGCGGCGACCGGCTCTTTCTGAACCGGTTCGGGCGCGGCCTGGACCGGCGCGGGCGCAGGCGTCCGCTCCTCCACCGTCACGTCCGCCGGCGCTTCCTCCACCGGCTTCACGTCAGGCGTCACCTCGACGGTTTCGGCGGGGACGACCTTGACGTCGTTCTGCGCCTTGCCGTTCCTGTTGACGTAGTTGGGATCCTTGCAGCCGGCGACGACCGCGAGGGCCGCGACGCCGAACACCACACCGAGCTTGTTCATTTTTCTTTTGTTCCTTCTCGTTTGACGAGTTGCGCGAAGACGTCCCCGCGCTCCCCGAAGTTTTTAAACTGGTCGAAACTCGCGGTTCCAGGCGAAAGGAGCACCGTCTCGCCCTTCTCCGCGTCGCGCATCGCCGCCTCGACAGCCTTTTCCATCGTGCCGCAGATTTCGCAATCGACGACGTCGGACCAGGCGGAACGAAACTCCTCCGCGCATCGTCCTATAAGATACACTTTTTTGACCCGTTTCGTCAAGGGGGAACTTGCAGTTTTTGGGTCGTCGCCCTTGGGAAGTCCGCCCGCGATGAGGCGCACGCGTTCGCCCGCCATCGTCACGCCGGCCGCGAGCGCGGCGACGGACGTCGCCTTCGAGTCGTCGATGTAGCGCACGCCGTTCAACTCCGCGACGAGATTCATGCGGTGCGGCAGCGGCGCGAACGCGGCGAACGCCGCCGCGATTGACGCATCGTCCAGCCCCGCCGCGCGCAGCAGCGCGACGGCCGCGCAGCCGTTCGCGCGCAGGATGTCGTTGTCGAAATACGAGCCCGCCAGCAACGCGCACACGGACGCGTCCGCCGCGCAGTCCCATCCCTTCACCGGCCGGCGCGTCATCCCGAGGAGCTTCAGCTTGAGCGCGTGGTAGAGTTCGCGCGAACCGTGGCGGTCCAGATGGTCCTCCTGGAGGTTGAGAACCGCCGCCGCCGCGAACGTGTCCGGCGGCAGGTTTGTCGTCTCCAGCTGGAAGCTCGACACCTCGACGACGGCCCAGTCGCACGCGCCCACTTCGCTGACGGGCAGCCCGTAGTTGCCGCACGGCACCGCGCGCCGCCCCGCGCGCGTCAGCGCGTCCGCGACGAGCTTGACGACGCTCGACTTGCCCTTCGAGCCCGTCACGGCGAGCAGCTTCACGCCGCGCGCCTTCAGGCTGCGCACGCCGAATTCCAGTTCGCTCATCACGCGGACGCCGGGGCTGACGACGACGAGATCCGCGCGTTCGACGACGTGCACGTCGTCGCCGCGCGCCGCCAGCGCCGCGTTCGCCGCCTGGCCGCTGCGGCCGAAGCCGATGACCCAAGCCGCCTTGCCGTCCTCTGTTGCCATGTGCGGGAAATTATATCGTTTTTCGTTTCGCGTTTCAAGGGCGATCGACATTCACGCGCACGCGCCCCGCGGGGCCTGTCCCCACGTCTTCCACCGCGGCAAATGCGACGACCCGCCCTTACTCGCGGCGGGACAAGTCCGGGAAAACCGCCAGCCGCAGCATCGTCGAGCCATAGGGGACGAGCGACAGCGTCTCGACTTCGTCCGACACCGCGCGCGGCGCTTCCGGATTGCGCGGCGTCATCTTGCCGCGTTCCAGTTCCCACGCAATCCGCCGGGCCTTCACGTTGACGGACACCGGCGGCACGGACGCGGCAAAGCCGTCGTTCTCTGCCGACGGCGAAACGACGACCTCGGCCGTGCGTTCCGCAAGGGCGAAATTGAACGGCCCGGCCGGGCGGATGTTCCAGCACTTGAACGCGGGATTCCGGCTCTTCTTGCCGCGCATGTTCGCATGCTCGGCGGTGTCTTCCGTGCGGTCTTCGGCAATCGGATAGGCGAAGAGCAGCGGCCCGCGACGCACGACCGTCCCCTGGCTGCCGCTCGGGCCGTCGATCGGACCGACCCACTTGCTGACGGCGTCCTTGATGACGTAGCGGCAACGCGGCACTTCCTCGAAGACCGTCTCCATCGGGAAATCGAGTTCCAGTGCGTCGCCGTCCCGGAACGTCCGCCGGATGGTGGCGAACGTTCCCGGCGCGCCCGCCGCCACGTGCGTCCCGTTGACCATGACGGACGCGCCCGCCGTGCACCAGCCGGGCACGCGATAGGTGAACGCGCTCTCCCGCGGCGCGTCCATCGAAAAGCGGAAGACGATCTTCCCGTCGAACGGATAGCACGTCTCCTCGCGAATCCGGCACCAGCCGAAGTCGACCTCGCACGGCCCGTAGAGCGCGGCGACGGGCGCCCCATCCGCGTCCTTCAGCCACAGGCGCGAGACGTAGTTGGGCAGGAATCGGTGCATGTTGCCGGCGCAGCATTCCGTCTCGTGCGTCGGGCGGTATTGGCACCAGGTCGTCCCGTAGAAGTACGGGTTGTGGTTGGAGTCCGACGTCGCGATAAACTGGTTCAGGTTCGAGAAGTACTGCAGCGACTTGAAGTCCTTGCCGATCGAGCCCAGCCCCGCGTTGAAGACGCACGCCTCGATCCGGTCGGCGTCGGCGGCATGGCCGGTCGTTTCGAGGAAATACCCGAGCGTCCACGTCCAGTCCGACACGACGCACGTTTCGTGCCCCCAATGGACGCAGTTGCCGCGCGTCTGCTCCGTGGAACTCGGGCAGCCGTCCGGCAGCAGGTGGTCGCGCACGAGCTTTCGCTCGGCGTTGAGCGCCTGCTCCAGATAGTCCCGCTTGCCGGTCTGCGCGTAGAGCAAAAGCGGGATCTTCAGCTCTTCGGAATAGCTGACGCCATGCATGTAGACCGGCTCGTCGTCCGCGCAGTTCTGCGGCGTCAGGTCGCCCGACCAGTCGTCTTTCGACTTCTTGGCGTTCCAGGCCTTCTCCGCCAACTCCAGCAATCGCGCGTCGCCCGTTCGGCCATACGTCCACATCAGCCCTTCCACGTTGATCGTGTTGCGCCCTTCCGCGACTTTCTCCGGGCCATAGAGCAGATAGTATCGGGCCAGCGCGGCCGGGATGCGCGCGTCGCCCGTTGCGTCGTACTTCGCCTTCATCACGCGGAAGAAAACGGCCATCGGCCACATTTCATAGCCCTTGCCCAGATTGAAATGGGCGCCGTCCCACAGGCAGCGATTCCCCAAATACCCCTCGGGCGAGGCGTGCGCCAGCGTCCAGTCCACGCCGCGCTCGCCCTTCGCGATCAACTCCGCGTCGCCCAGCGCATAGCCGAGGCGCAACAGGCCGTCCGTGTAGTAGCCCGTCTGCTCATAGCGCCACCAGCCGTCGCCATGTCCGCCCTCGCGGGAAATCTCGCCCGCCCAAAGGCATGAATCATACGGGTAGCTCAATGCCTCCGGGTGTCCGGTCAGCCCCTCCGCCTGCGCGCGGCACGTCGCCGCGAGCCACCCTGTCGGACGCGTCTGTGCGAGCAGGCCGTCCTCGAACGTCCCGAACGGCGCAACGCTCGCCTGTGCGAAGGAAATTGCGCACGCCGCAATCCCCAGCGCCCATCTTGTCTTCGCTTTCATGCCACCTCCTAGAAACTGATTGCCTCGGAGACGATCGCTTCGCCCATCTTGCCGAACGATTCCGCCGCGCGGACGCGGAATCTCACGCGCGGGCTCAGATACCCCGCCTTGCGCGTGCCGAGTTCCGCGAGCGCGAAGACGCACTTCACCGTTTTCGCCTCGCGCTCCGGCCGATTGAAGTAGCCGGGCGAATAGACGCGCTTGGTCGCGGCGACGCGCCGGACGTCGCACTCCTCCACCTCGGCGACCACCTCGTAGTCGTAGGCGCGCGTCAATCCCTCGCCCATCAGGGCGGACGGGAACGTGACGACGAGCTGACGCGTCGGCCGCCCCTTGCGGTCCTTCCCGTCGATCGGCCCCTCGATGGCCACCCTGGCGTCGGCCGCGAAGCGCGGAGGCGTGGCCGCCGCTGCGCGGACGTCGAAGCGGAACGGCGCAGCGGGACCGACCGGCAGCGGGACAATCCAATCGTCGCCCAGCTTGCCGTCATGGGCGAAGTCGCGCCGCTCCAGGACGAGACCGTCGTCGTAGACCGAGACGAGCAGCCCCTGCTTCTCGCTGAACTTGTCGATGACCGGCATCTGCTTCAGGTCGTCGTTCTGCGACGGGCCGGAATTCTCGCGTCCGAACATCGGGCCGATGTACCGGAGCGACGACGCGCCGATTGACGTGAAGGCGCCCTGCCAGACGCTTCGCTCGTCCACGAGCGGATGGTGCGAGTGGCCGGAAATCGAGACGGCGTTCGGGAAGGACTCTAGCGCCCTTGTCGCGAATCCCTCGTCGTGCCCCCACGCCCACGGACCGTGGCACGTGTTCGCCGGATGCGGATGCTGGATGTAGAAGAAGGGTCTGTTCCCGCGCAGTTCGGCGGCGTGTTCCTGCATGTAGCGCTCGATTTCCGGAACCCCCTTCCAGGCCACCCAGTGCGCGCCGATGAACGTGTAGCCCTTCAGCGTCTTCTTCCAGATCGGCTCGTAGGGTTCGCCGAACACCTTCTCCCACACCGCCGCGCGGTCGGTGACGATCAGCTCCTCCGGGGCGGGCTTCAGCTTCGGATTGTAGGACGCGCCCTCGATGTCGTGGTTGCCGTAGACAAAGAGCTTCTCGACGCCGGAACCGGCGGGGAACACGGCATTCCAGGCGTCCGCGACATGCTGGAGCTGCGAGACAAGCCCGTCGTCGGCCATGTCGCCGGCCAGGATCACGCCGTCAACACCTTGGTCGCGAAACCACGCGAGGGCCTTGACCAGGTGTTCCGTGCCAAACTGTCCGGTGGCGGCGCGAACATGCACGTCGCTGATGACGCCCAGGCGGAGGTTGGGGCGCTTCGCACCTGTCGCGACCGCGTCCGCCGCCGCGAACATCCGCCACGGGCGCAAGGCCGTCAAGGCCACCGCGCCGGCCAGGAATTCTTTTCTTGTCATTTCCGCCATGGCTTCACCGGACGATGATGACAAACCCCTTGTTGAACAGTTTTCCCGCTTCCGGCCCAACGGCGCTGAAGTAGGCCAGCCCACCGGTCGAGGTCTTCGGAAGGTATGTCTTCTCCTCGACAAAGTCCCAAAGCCCCACAAGGCCGTTTTTGAGACGGACCGGCTGGAACTTGCGAACATAGGCACCATCCTGCTTGATCTTCAGCCAGTAGAGCCGCGACTTGGCGAACGAATCAGCCGAACCATTGTTGTTTCTGGCAAAGACGTAGAGGTTTTGCGCCGTATTAATCTCTCCATCAAGCGCACGCCGCGAAACAACAGCCCGTCCGCCAGTGGCGTCGTTGAAAATTGTCACGACTTGAGAGCCAGACGAAAACGCGATGCGCGCATGATTGGTGTCGTCATAATACAGCCTGTAAACATTCTCATAACCCTCACCCCACTGCGCCGCAGGCGTGTCAGGGTCATTGATGCTCGGTCTCCAATAAGAACCCGCATATCCGAAGGCCAGCGTGTCGATCCCTCCGTGATACCACATGTAAAACCGCGAATTGGCATCGTCGCCAAGAGCACCCAGGAAGCACTCTTCGCCCCCGCCATTCGGACGGCGATTCGTCTCTTTGAACTCTGCGATCGTCCCCGCCCGGCCGATGACGCCGGTATCGATATACTGCGTGCCGTCCGTTTCGACATATTCGAGATAGGCATCGACAGGAGAAAGCGCCGATTCGTCCGTCACCGCGCCCGTGTTGCCCTCGGCGGGGATGGCGGGGACGGGATAGAAGACACGCTCAGAGATCGTATCGTAGAGCGCGGCCTGTCCGTCCTTTATGCACGGCTTGAAATTACGAACTGGCGTCACGCCGCCCTGGTAGATCGTAAGTCCGTAGCAACGCGCAGCGGACCCGTAGATCGGCTTCTTGTTCTTTGCGTCGTTGCAGGCGAAGAGGTAGAGATTGCTGCAACCCGAGGCGTCGCCCGACCAGGTCCACGTGTAGGAATTGGTCGTCTCGGCACCTTCCTGGGCAAGCGTAAACGGCTGAGAACCTGCCGCAAACGAAATGTCAAAGAAGTATTTCACATCGGCCGAAGCCGCGCCGATCGACCCCCAGGTGTCGCTGTGGTTGCCATATCCCACCCAGAACTTCTGTGCATTCTGGTCGATCAAATAGAAACGATTGGCGTCAGAGCTGCTGTTGTAGCAACCGCAGGCGAGATAGGAATGGTGGTTCTCGTCGAGATACTGCTTTTCCTCGTTCGTCGTGCGCATCTGCGTCCAGCTGAAGACGCCCGTTGCGCGGGTCGGCGAGTTCGCGGCGACTTGCGTATCGAGGTGCGTGAAGCCGTCAGACTCGATGTAGTCGACAAACACCAGCTCGTCGGCATTCGCCGCAACGGAGTTGTCGTAGCCGAGCGGATCACCCTCGGGATAGAAGATCGTCTTCGACACGTCGTCGTAAAGCGCCGCCTCGCCATACTTGAGGCACGGCTTGAAGTCGCGCACCATCACGCCATCCTGGAAAATCTGCAGCCAGTAGACACGCGCCTTGCCCCAATACTGCTTGCCGAGCGCACTGCCGCTCTGGTTGCAGCAAAAGATGTACATGCTGCGACTGGTATCAATGGGGGTTGTGTTTGCCGCATTAATGTATGTCGTCGTAGCGCCGTCCGGCCCGTCTTCTCCAATCTTGATTATCTGCGAACCGACGGCGAGCGACGACTCGACGTAGTACTTCTTGTCCAACACGAAGGAACCGAATGAGCTGAAAGCGCCGTAGCCGTATCCCCATTTGCTGCTGCCGCCGTTGTGGATGAGGTAGAAGCGGTTATTGCCGTCGCGAGATGCGAGCAGAGCATTGTCGTAGTTGTACTTGAGGACGACCTCCATCTTCGCGGAAGTGCCGGATTTTCCGGTTACTCCGGTATCGATGTAGGAGTTGCCAAAGGATTCAACGTAATCAATGAAAGCATCCGGAACGTCGCAGTTCTGGTCGTAGGTCAGGTCTGTGCCAGAACCGGAGTAAAAGATTGTTTCCGTGACCGTGTCATAGAGTCCGGCACGGCCATTCTTCACGCACGGCTTGAATTCGCGAACCTTCGACATCGCGCCGCCTTCCGCGCTCCCCTGCCAAATTGTCAGGCCGTAGCAACGAGTCTTGGAGAAACCCGCCGCCGTGCCAAACTGGTTGTTGGCGAAGATGTAGAGATTGGTACCGACATCATATCCACCACTTAACCCCTTGTCATACACCTTGGTTCCATCAATTGTGACAATATTTGTTGAGTAGTTGCTGCTGTCAAGCGCCGTATACTCAGACACATATGTGTAGACTCGTTTTTTCTCAAAGAGGAGCGACTGTCCGCCATATGAGATCGTTTCTCCATTTTTATAGCCAACAAACATATTGCCGCTCGTGCTGCTGCACCAGCAAGGGTAGAATCGTTTATTGCCCGAATAATATCCAGCAGCGAGAAACGCGCTATCGGAAAACGCCATCCACTCGACCTTGCATTCGGCCTTGGTGTTGTAGCGGCCGACAATGCCGGTATCGACGTATTGCGCGCCGGTTGCCTCGACATACCGGACGAACTTATCCGGCGTTTCCGCCCTGACCTGGGAGCCGGCGAGTAGGGCGCCGCCGACAAGCGCGAGCAATGTTCTTGTTTTCATTGTTCTTCCTTTCTTCTGTTAGTGACGTTAAATTCCGCGGACGACCGCCGCTGGTACATGCCCGCCGCCGTCTTTCGCACGGCGGACACGAGTTCCTTGTGCGGCGCATCCGTTATCGAGACGAGGCCGATGGCGTAGTTCTCGCCGTCCAGGCGTCCCGTCAGCGGCTGGTCCTGCCACTGGAACCAGTGCGCGCCGACATAGCGCGGATGGTCGAGGCAGGCGTTCACGTAAGCCCTGTAGCCGTCCGCCCGTTCCGCCTGGTCGCGCGCGGCGACCAGACCCGGATGGAACATCCCCCGGTCGGTCGCGCCGATATGGAACTCTGAGACGAGCATCGGCCGGTCGACCGCCCCTTCCGGCAAATCGCGGGTCGGCGTCTGGCCGTAGTGGTTGACGCTCACGACGTCGCAGTAGCGCGCGCATTCTTCATACACCGTCTTCTTCCCCTTGGAGATCCGCGAACCGAGGTAGAGGATCTCCGGCGCCGCCGCCTTCACCGCCTCGCGCACGCTGCGGTAGTAGCGGGCGACGACCAGGCGATGCACGAACGCCAAGAACTTGTCGGGCGCGTTCGTCACAGACGCCGCGAGCAAGTCGTCCCACGAGCCGTAGTCCGCGCCCCACGCCCGGTTGAGCGCGTCGATCGAGCCGCATTTCCGTTCGAACAGCTTGACGGCGGCGATTTTCGCCGGTTGCGTCGCGGGCGACCGCAGGACCGCGCGGCCAATCTCCAAATCGTCGTCGCCCCAGCTGAGTTCATTGTCGACGAACCAGCCGATGCACCACGGATCGCCGCCGGAACGCGCCGCCTCGTCGGCGACGGTTTGGCGCAGGTTCTCCGCGAACTCGTCGGCGAACGGGTCGCGCAGCTTGCCCCACCAGCCGCCCGACCCTTCGATCACCGGCCCCTTGGTGGAGAGCTTGACCGTATAGGGAATCTTCCCGCTGCGCTGCACCGACGCGTCGCTCCAGCTCGTGACAGTGTTGAGCCCCCACGCATGGAGCCGCGCCAGCGACCGCGCCGCGAAACCGGTCTGCCAGTCTTCGCCGTATTTGCGAAGCGCGTTGGCGCGCGCGAAATCGAAGGTCGCGAACGGCACGTGCGCCGCGTCCTTGTAAAAGCCGTTCGCGGCAGGTGACCACTGCTTGCCGCAGAAACGGCCGAAATCGGGATCGCCCTTCGCGGGCAGCCACGAAAAGTAGGGTTCGCGCCCGCTCGTGCCCGTCGGCGAATCGGGGCGGACGGCGTTGACCCCGAGCGAGAAGAAGAGATGCCCTTCGGGGTCGACGAACCACCATTTGCCATCCACCTTCTCCGTGCGGAAGCGGCCCGTCGCCGCAAGTTGTGGTCCGCCGGCCCAGCCGCCGTAGACGTCGGCCTCGCGGACGGGGCCGTGCGGATGCGCGGCGAGCTGGGCTTCCTCTTGCCGCCGTTGCTCGGCCAGGTCGGCGTCGCTGTGGACCTTCCCCGGCCAGTCGTCGTGCAGGAACTGGCCGTACGCGTCCACAAACGGCAGGAACGTCTGCGCAGGCAGGACTTTTTCCGCGTCCGCCGCCGCTTTCGGGAAGCCGCGCATGCCGTCGAGCGCGAGCGTGTCATCCAGCGCATAGCGCGCAGCGGAGTCGGCACAGGCGACAACGTGCACGCCCGCCGCGATCAGAAGCGCGACCACCGCCGCAGAAGAGCTGGACTGGATTTTTCCTCTCATGCTGTTTAGTAGATATTTTAGCATTTCCGACAGTTCCACGCAAGATATATACGCGGCATTCTCGCCAAAATAAATGCGGCATTTTCACCAATGCCTAAATGATTTATGATATACTTCCTGCGTATGAGATCGACACCGCCAAAAGTCGTCATAGCGATACCGACAAACGGAAACGACGGACGCGAAATGATGTCCGGCGTCTTCGACTATCTCAACTCCCATCCGCTGTGGGAAATCCACCTGATCAACACCCGCACGGATATCGCGAACGGCGCGCTGGAGCGGATGGCCCGGGACGCCGACGGGATCTTCCTCTCGATCGCCTACGAAAACAAGCGACTGGCCCGGCATTCCCTGTCATCGGACGTCAAGATGGTCGTTTCCGAAGACCATCTCGTCCCCCTCTACGCCGGTCGCGCCAACTGCGGCACGATCCTGCTGGACAGCGTCTCGATCGGGCAGGACGCCGCCCGCTACTTCAACTCGCTCGGCCGCTTCGCGTCCTACGGCTTCGTCCACGGCCACACGCATTTCCCTTGGTCGGACGAACGCGAGCGGGGCTTTCGCGACGCCAAGCCGAAGGACGTGCCGCTCTACGTCTATCCGCAGGACGCCGACGCATCGTCCGACGAACTCACCAGCGCCATCGACAATGACAGTCTCGCGGAATGGCTCACGGCCCTGCCCAAGCCGGCCGCCGTCTTCGGCGCCAACGATCTCTTCGCGCGCGACGTCCTGGCGGTCTGCAACCGGCTCGGCCTGAAGGTTCCGCAGCAGGTGTCCGTCGTCGGCTGCGACAACGATCCGCTCATCTGCTCCGGCACGAAAGAGCAGCTCACGAGCTTCCAGCTCCCCTTCCATGAACTCGGCTATCGCGGCGCGGAAATGCTCGCGCGCCTGCTGCAAGGGCGCAAGCCACCGCGCGAAACCGTGCGCGTCGGCGGCACCCGGCTCTTCGAGCGCGGCTCGTCCGCCCCCATCCCGCCGGCGAAAATGCTGGTCGACAGGGCCCTGAACTACATCGCGGCGGCGGCCTGCGGGGGCCTTCGCGCCGCCGACGTCGCCACGCATCTCGGCGTTTCGCGCAGTCTCCTCGACCTCCGGTTCCGGCAGATCTGCGGCAAGTCCGTCCTGCAGGAGATTACGGACCGACGGCTGGACGAGGTGAAACGACTGCTGGCCGAAACCGGTCTTTCCATCATCCGCATCGGGCAACAGGCCGGGTTCAACGACCCGGACAACCTCAAGCGCCTCTTCCGCAAGCGGTTCGGCGTCACGATGCGCGACTGGCGCGCGCAAGCGGGGAACCGCCCCCAATAATCCCCGCCAATGCCCGCTTGACCCGCGCCACGTCCGCTTTTGTCATCCCCGTGCCCGACGGGAGGCAGAGGCCGCGCGCGAAGAGGTCTTCCGCCACCGCGCCGCCGTAGACGCGGCAGCGCCGGAAGACCGGCTGCAGGTGCAGCGGCTTCCAGACCGGCCGCGCCTCGATGTTCGCCGCCGCGAGCCGCGCGAGCGCCGCGTCGCGCGCGGCCGTGTCCGCGAGCAGCTTGACCGTCAGCCAGTGGTTTTCGCCCGCGACCGGCGGCAGACAGCCGTCTGCGCCGTACGCGGCCGCGATCCGGCGGCGCTTGTCCAGAATCTTCCCGAGCCGTCCGAGCTGCGCGAGGCCCAGCGCGGCGAGGAGATTGCTCAGGCGGTAGTTGTAGCCGACTTCCTTGTGCTCGTACCAGACGGCCGCCTCGCGCGCCTGCTGGCTGCGCTTGCGCGCGCGCGCCGCGAGCGCGTCGTCGTCCGTCAGGAGCGCGCCGCCGCCGGACGTCGTGATGATCTTGTTGCCGTTGAAGGAATAGATCGCGCACGCGCCCGCGCTCCCGGCGGGGCGGCCGTTGTGCGTCGCGCCGACCGCCTCGGCCGCGTCGCTGACGAACACCGCGCCGTGACGCCGACAGAGCGCGTCGATCGCGTCGTAGTCGCAGCAGCGGCCGTAGAGGTCGACGGCGATGACCATCGTCGGGCCCTTCGCGTCCGCGAGCGCCCGCGCGAGCAGCCGGACGTCGATGTTGCCCGTTTCGTCGCTGTCGACGAAGACGGGCTTCGCGCCGCGATGGTACGCGGGGCCGACCGTCGCGATGAAGGTGAGCGTCGGCGCGATGACCGTCCAGCGCCGGTCGACGCCGTATTCCGCCATCGCGAGATCGAGGGCGGCGGTGCCGCTCGCGACCACGACCGCCTGGCGGCGGCCGGCGAGCGCGGCGAGGCGGCGTTCGAACGCATCGACCATCGGCCCGCACGGCGCGACGTACTTCGAGTCGAACGCCGCCGCGATCGCCTTGCGTTCCGCCGCGCCCACGTACGGCGGCGACAGGAAAATCCGCTTCACGGCCGCGCCCCCTCCGCCGTCAGCGCACCGGCAGCAGCTTCTCCTGGCCGTTCATGTACGGCCGGAGCACCTCGGGGATCGTCACCGAGCCGTCCGCGTTCTGGTGCTGTTCCAGAAGCGCGACCATGAGGCGCGGCAGCGCAACGCCCGAGCCGTTGAGCGTGTGGACGAACTTCGTCTTGCCGTCCGCGTCCTTGAAGCGGCAGTTGAGGCGGCGCGCCTGATAGTCGGTGAAGCACGAGCAGGACGAGACTTCCAGCCACTGCTCCTCGCCCGGCGCCCACAGCTCCAGGTCGTAGCACTTCGCCGCCGAAAAGCCCATGTCGCCCGAGCAGAGCAGGAGGACGCGGAAGTGGAGCCCGAGGCCCGTCAAAATCTCCTCCGCCTCCTTGACGAGGATCTCCAGCTGCTGGAACGACGTGTCGGGATGGACGAAGTTGACCATCTCCACCTTGTCGAACTGGTGCACGCGCAGCATGCCGCGCGTCATCTTGCCGGCGCTGCCCGCCTCGCGGCGGAAGCACGGCGTGTACGCCGTCAGCTTGATCGGCAGGTCCTTCGCCGCGAGGATGTCGTCGCGGTAGTAGTTCGTCACCGGCACCTCGGCCGTCGGGATGAGCCAGAAGTCGTCGATTGGACAGTGGTAGAGGTCCTCCGCAAACTTCGGCAGCTGGCCCGTGCCCGTCATCGACTCGGAGTTGACGACGAACGGCGGCAGCATTTCGGTGTAGCCCTGCTTCTGGCAGTGGACGTCGAGCATGTACTGGATGAGCGCGCGCTGGAGCTTCGCGCCCTGCCCGAGGATGATCGGGAAGCCCGTGCCCGTCAGCTTCACGCCGCGCGGGAAGTCGAAGATGCCGAGCTTCTCGCCGACCGTCATGTGGTCGAGAATCTTGAAGTCGCGCTCGTGCCACTCGCCGACCTTGCGCACGACGACGTTGGCGGACGAATCCAGACCCGTGGGGATTTCCGGCGCGGGGATGTTCGGGATCATCAGCAGCGTATCGCGCAGCTCCCTGTCGACCTCGGCGAGCTCGCGGTCGATCTCCGCGATGCGGTCGCCCACCTTGCGCATCTCCTCCTTGGCGGCCGCGATGTCGCCGCCCTCCTTCGCGATCTTGCCGATCTCCTTCGAGGCGGCGTTGCGCTTCGCCTTCAGCGCCTCCGTCTCGCCGACGAGCGCGCGCCGCTTCGCGTCGAGGTCGCGCGCCTTCTCCAGCTTCGCGGCCTCCACGCCGCGCCGCGCCAGCTGGGCGGCGGTGTTGTCGAAATCATCCCGCAGTTTCTTGATGTCAATCATTTCGTCTAATCTCCTTGGTAACGGTATAGTATATCACAAATCCGCTTCTACAGGGGTCTGTCCCCGCGAATCGAGGGAAAGGACTTCGGACACGAATTTTTGCCGTGGCGGGGCTGCGGCGGAAATGATATACTACGAGCCATCATGATACGCATAGTCCAGACGGGCGACCGGGCGATCGCAAAGTTCAACGCCCGCCCCGCATTCCCCGCGGAAGCCGAGCGCGCCGCCGCCGAGGTCCTCGCCGCCGTCCGCGCGGAGGGCGACGCGGCCGTGCGCCGGTACGTCGCGAAGTTCGAAGGTTTCACCGGCAGGACGCTGCGGGTCGCGGCCGACCTCGCCGCGCTCGAGAAGGCGATCGATCCGCAGATCGTGCGCGCGGTCAAGGACGCGCACCGCCGCGTCCGGCGCTTCGCCGTCGCGTCGCTGCGCAGGCCGTGGACGATGAAGACGCCCAAGGGCGGCTCGGCGGGCGAATTCTTCACGCCGATGGACCGCGTCGGCGTCTACATCCCGGGCGGCACCGCGCCGCTCGCCTCGACGTCGATCCACACCGTCACGCTCGCGAAGGCCGCGGGCGTCCGGGAGATCGTCGCGTGCACGCCCGCCGGAAAGACGGGCGAGGTGAATCCCGTCCTCCTCTACGCCCTTCTCCTCGCGGGCGCGACCGAGATCTACCGCGTCGGCGGCATCCAGGCCGTCGGCATGATGGCGTTCGGCACGAAGTCGTGCCGCAAGGTGCAGAAGATCGCGGGCCCCGGCAATGCGTTCGTGACGGCCGCCAAGCGCCAGGTCTACGGCTACGTTGCCATCGACCAGGTGGCGGGGCCAAGCGAGATCGCGGTGCTGACCGACGGCTCCGTGGACGTGCGCTGGATCGCGGCCGACCTCCTCTCGCAGGCCGAGCACGGCAGCGGCTGGGAAAAGTCGCTGTGCGTGTGCACGGCGCGCGCGGACGCCGAGGCGATCAAGGCTGAAGTCCTGCGGCAGATGAAGGAGCTGCCGCGCCGCGAACTCGTCCGGCGCGTCATCGACCGCGGCGGCATCCTGATCGTCGTCGCGCGCGACGTCGCCGAGGGGCTCGAGGTCGTCAACAACTTCGCGCCCGAGCATTTCGAGATCATGACGAAGGACGCGCTGAAGGTCCTGCGCAGCGTCCGCTCGGCGGGCGCGGTCTTCGCGGGGCCGTGGACGCCGGAGTCGGCGGGCGACTTCGTGGCGGGGCCGAGCCACGTGCTGCCCACGGGCGGCGCGGCGAACATGTTCAACGGCCTGACGCCCGACGACTTCCGCCGCCGCCACAGCTTCGTCGCGTTCACCGAGGGCGACCTGCGCGCGACCGCGCCGACCATCGAAGCGTTTGCGGCGGTCGAGGGGCTCGATGCGCACGGGCGCGCCGCCACCATCCGCTGCACATGAAGAAACTGACGTTCATCCAGCGGCACGCCTACGGGTGGGGCGCGGGATTCGCCGCTCTCCTGTGGCCGCTCTTCCCGAAACGGCGCAGGGTCGCCGTCGAGAACCTGCTCAAGGGCCGGGTCGCGGCGGACGAAGCCGAGGCGCGGCGCATCGCCAAGGCGAGCTGGTGCCACCTCGCGGGCCACATCGCCGAGGCGCTGTGCGTGCCGAACGTCATCAACGCCGCGAACTGGCGCGAGCACCTGGACGTCGAGGGCGCGAGCCCGGTCGCCGTCAAGCTGCTGCTCGACACGCCCGACGTGCCCATCATCATCGCGAGCGCGCATCACGGCGTCTGGGAGGCGGCGACCAACCTCCTGAGCTTCGCGCGGCCGATGATCGCCATCGCGCGCGTGATGAACTCCCGGTTCGTCGCCAACTGGCTGAAGAAGCACCACTTCCGCGGCAAGATCACCGTCATCGACAAGAACCACGGCTTCACGCCCGACATCCTGCGGCAGTGGATGGACGAGCGCGCCGCGATGACGATCCTCATCGACCAGCACACGTCCAAGGGGGCGCATCTCACGTTCTTCGGACGGCCGGCGCAGTGCTTCACGTCGGCGACGCGGCTCGCGATCCGCTACCGCGCGCCCGTCATCGTCGGCACGTTCGTGCGCGTCGCGCCCTACCGCTACAAACTCGTCGGCGGCGACCCCGTGACGTTCGCGCCGGACGCGGACCGCGACGCGGCGACGCAGCTGCTGAACGACCGGCTGGAGGCGGCGATCCGGCGGTATCCCGAACAGTATCTCTGGTTCCACAGGAGGTGGCGGCATGACTGAGGCGGCCTGGCACGACGAAATGCTTCCGTTCATGGCGGTGCTCGAGTACATCGGCACCTTCGCGGGCGCGATCTCGGGCATCCGCCTCGCGAGCGTCAAGCGCTTCGACTGGTTCGGGGCCTACGTGATCGGGCTCGTCACCGCGCTGGGCGGCGGCACGCTGCGCGACATGATGCTCAACGTCGAGCCGTTCTGGATGGCGGCGCCGAGCTATCTCGTGGCCACGTTCGCCGCCGTGGTCGCGGTGTGGCTCTTCGGGCGGCGGTTCATCAGCGGCAAGATCACGTGGTTCATCTTCGACACGATCTCGATCTCCGTCTTCACCATCGTCGGGCTGGAGAAGTCCATCAACTGCGGTCACGACGAATGGTGGCTCGCGATCCTGATGGGCGTCATCACCGGCGTGTTCGGCGGCGTCCTGCGCGACATCTGCATCAACGAGGTGCCGCTCATCTTCCGCAAGGAGATCTACGCGCTCGCGTGCGCGGCGGGCGGGCTCCTCTACTACGTCCTCTATTGGTGCCACGTCTCCGACCCGTACGTGCGCTACATCCTCGGCGTGCTCGTGATCTTCGCCATCCGCGCGCTGGCGATCAAGTACCACCTCGGCGTGCCGGTCCTCTCCGGCCACGCCCACAAGACCCACCACCACAGGCCGAACGGGCCGAACGCAGCATCCTGATCCGCCCGCGCGCCTGACGCCGGCGGTGCGCAGGCCCGCTCCACAAAAAAAATTCAGCCCGCTTGCACGGGCTGAATGGCCGGGCCGCGCGCCTCCGCGCCGACGGCTCGCCGCTCCCTTAGGCGTTCTTGGCGATCTCGACGATCGTCTTGAAGCCCGCCGGGTCCTGGATCGCGATCTCGCTCAGGCACTTGCGGTTGATGATGACGCCGGCCTTGATGAGGCCCGCCATGAGTTTCGAGTAGCTGATGCCCTCCGCGCGGGCCGCCGCGTTGACGCGGGCGATCCACAGCTGGCGGAAGTCGCGCTTCTTGAGCTTGCGGTGCTCGGTCGACAGGCGCATCGCGCGGTCGACCGCCTCGGTCGCGGTACGGAAGAGTTTGCTGCGCGCGCCATAAAAGCCCTTCGCCAGCTCAAGGCGGCGGCGGCGGCGTTCGCGGGAAGCGGGTGCATTTGTAACACGCATGGTCTTTTACCTCCTGTATTAGCGTCCGCCCTGCAGCGCGCGGGCGTAGGTTTTGGCGACTGTCCTGTCCGTCGTGGTGATGCCACGGAGGTTGCGCTTGCGGGCGCGCTTCTTGCCGTTGTTCAGGTGAGCCTTGCCGCCCTGGCTGCGCATCACCTTCCCGGTGGCCGACATTTTCATGCGCTTGACCGCGCACTTCTTCGTTTTCATCTTCGGCATGTTTGTTTTCCTTTATGCGTCTTCCTCGCCGGTCGGGCAGTCGGTTGTGAGCCCGCTCCAGATGGAAGGATTTGGAAGTATATCAAAATTCGCTCCACCCCGTCAAGTGCCCGCCGTTCAGTGCGCAAGCCGGGGTCGGCCGGTCGCGCGACACGGACGGAAACGGACGCATTCCGCGTCGACGAGCATGTCGTAGCGCAGCAGCGCGTCCGCGCCGATGCAGTTGACGCGCTGCGGGACAAGCCGCGGCTCGATCTCGACCTCGATGCCGAGTACGAGACCGCCGCGCTTCCCGCGCTCACAGCCGATTCCGCTGTCGCC
>Ga0256405_10002684_pt1 | contig 39498 bp, 26 predicted proteins | sample RumenRJG_02DNA_FD_189096 | JGI IMG/M metagenome (GOLD analysis project Ga0256405, IMG submission 189096) | Bovine rumen microbial communities from Lethbridge, Alberta, Canada - RJG_02 | ecosystem: Host-associated > Mammals > Digestive system > Stomach > Rumen | place: Canada: Alberta... | reverse complement strand
GGCAGATTTTTTTAGTTTGTCCCCCTCACCACCCCTTCGGGCTGCCACTGCTTGGCGACATGCCCGAAGGACCTTTATTTTTCCTTTTCATGTCCAGCCCTTTGCCAGATCTTCTGTCCCACGTCCCAGTCTATTATCCCAACGGGATTATTCTGGCACTGCGGATATTTTCCTATTATTTTAAGGTGATAAGCGCTGATTATTATTTTCTACTCTTGTTGGCTGCAAACCTTTTTGGGGTGATGGAAAATGTCGCATTGCCAAATTACAAATAGGGAATTCTATAATTTTCTCAGCGCCAACCTTCGGGAAATATTCAGTGAGCCATTATTCTGCGATCAGACTGTGTCCTTCCTGCGTTCTCAATATTACACGGACAGCCATCTGTTTTTCTATTATTCAAGCATGGCGCGGTTACATATGAATCGTTTTATGAATTCCTGTTGAAGATGAGATAATTTTGGGATATTTATCTCGTCTGCCGGTTGCAGCCCCGCCGGGCCCCAGTTGCCATCCTGCTGGGCTCCATATGCAGCCCCGCTGGGCCCCAGTTGCCATCCCGCTGGGCTCCATGTGCATCCTGTTGGGATGCTGGCTGGGGACCGTCATCCAGTGCTCTACGAAGTGGAAATCGCGCTATGGATAGAGTTTTGCAGTCATGGTCCAGTGACTCTTTTTTTAGGAATGAAAGATGTTTTCGTCCGGGTTATCGAAAAGAAAAGTAAAAAATGAGCGGAAAAGTGCGGCTTAGGAATATTTTTTATATCTTTGCAGTTGATTATAATGTTTTACGATAACACAATTTATTTGATTTTCAATGAAACAATACAAGCTTGTGAACAATATCATGGGTTGGCTGACATTTGTCATCGCAGCCTTTGTCTATTGTTCCACCATTGAGCCCACAGCGTCCTTTTGGGACTGCCCGGAGTTTATCGTGACAGGCTATAAGTTGGAAATCGGCCACCCACCGGGCTCGCCGTTCTTCATGCTTACAGCCAATCTCTTCTCACAGTTTGTCAGCGACCCGTCTCTGGTTGCAAAGATGGTCAACACCATGAGTGCCTTGCTCTCAGCCACCACCATCCTGTTTCTTTTCTGGACAATTACGCATCTTACGCGTAAGCTTGTTCTCAAGAACTGGGATGAGTTGACTACCGCCAAACTCGTTGCCATCGAGGCCAGTGGTCTGGTGGGCGCTTTGATCTACACCTTCTCCGACACCTTTTGGTTCTCGGCTGTTGAAGGTGAGGTTTATGCCTATTCCTCTGCGTTCACTGCCATCGTGTTCTGGCTCATTCTGAAGTGGGAAGACCATGCCGATGAGCCCCACAGTGACCGTTGGCTGGTACTCATTGCCTATATGATGGGTCTTAGCATTGGTGTTCACCTGCTCAACCTGCTGTGTATCCCCGCCATCGTGCTCGTTTACTGCTATCGCCGTTTCCCCAATGTGGAGACGAAAGGATCGCTTTTGGCCTTGCTTGTGAGTTTTGTCATTCTGGCCGCTGTACTCTATGGAGTCGTGCCCGGTATTATCACCGTGGGTGGATGGTTTGAGCTGTTCTTTGTCAATACCCTCGGTCTGTCGTTCAATACGGGTACCATTATCTATATTGTGCTTTTGGTAGCCTCTGTGGTATGGGCTATCTTTGAGAGCTATACCGCTCAGAGCAAAACGCGCGAGAATATTTCCTTTATGCTCGCCTTTGGTCTCTTAGGCATTCCCTTCTACGGATTCGGCTGGAAAGCAGTGGTGACTGGAGTGGTGATTCTTGCCCTTCTCTGGTGGCTGCTTAATAGCAAGCGTACCGTGGAGAAAAAACGGCAGTATGTTGTCTCGTCACGTGTGAAGAACACCACGCTCCTCTGTATGCTTATGCTTATGATCGGCTACTCCAGCTATACGATTGTTGTCATCCGCTCTACTTCTAATCCTCCGATGGACCAGAACTCGCCAGAGGACATCTTCTCCCTGGGACGCTATTTGAGCCGTGACCAGTATGGCTACCGTCCGTTGCTCTATGGCCAGACTTATGCCTCTGAGTATAAGATGGGCGAGGTGAATGCCGACGGTTATGCCACTCCTAAATTTACCGATGGCGCGCCCATCTACAATCGCACGGAAAAGCGTAATCCTAATGAGAAGGATTCTTACTATGTGTCGGGCCACAACAGCCAGGTGGAATATGAGCAGAACGTATTCTTTCCTCGTATGTATTCGGCCCAGCATGCCAGCCTCTATCCTGGATGGGTGGGTGGCATCACGGGGCGCCAGGTGCCCAGTGTCTTCCATCCCGGCGAGACCATCACAATTCCTACCGCATGGGAGAATCTGAAGTTCTTTATCAGCTATCAGTGCAACTTCATGTACTGGCGCTATTTCATGTGGAACTTCGTGGGACGTCAGAATGACATCAAGAGCGACGGAGAGCTGGAACATGGCAACTGGCTCAGTGGTATCAAGTGGCTTGACAATGCTCGCTTGGGCGACCAAAGCAAATTGCCTGATGAACTCCAGCACAATAAGGGGCACAATGTGTTCTACGGTCTGCCCTTCCTCTTGGGCATCATCGGTCTGTTCTGGCAGGCTTGGCGCGGCCGGCGTGGTATCCGCCAGTTCTGGGTGGTGTTCTTCCTGTTCTTTATGACAGGTCTGGCCATCGTGATCTATCTGAACCAGACGCCCAATCAGCCTCGTGAGCGCGACTATGCTTATGCCGGCTCGTTCTACGCTTATGCTATCTGGTGTGGTATTGGTGTAGCAGCTATCATTGATCTGGTGAAGAAATATCTAAAGATGAGCAATGTCACTGTAGCTTCCGTCGTCTCGCTGCTCTGTCTGCTTGTGCCTATTCAGATGGTCAGCCAGACCTGGGACGACCACGACCGCAGCAACCGCTATACTTGCCGCGACTTCGGTGCCAATTACTTGAGATCGCTTACAGGCAAGAACCCCATTATCTTTACCAATGGCGACAACGACACCTTCCCGCTTTGGTATAACCAGGAAGTGGAGGGCGTAGGCACCGATGCGCGTGTCTGCAACTTGAGCTATCTTAACACCGACTGGTATATCGACCAGATGAAGCGGCCTGCTTATGGTTCGCCTGCGTTGCCCATCAGTTGGCCCCGCTACGATTATGTGGAGGGAACTAACGATCAGCTACGTGTCAATACGGCCATGAAGCAGCAGGTTAGAGAGCTCTACAACTCTGATCCTGAGGATGCAAAGAAGATCTTTGGCGATGATCCGTTTGAGCTGAAGAATGTGATGAAGTATTGGGTGCGCAATGACTTCACACCCCAGCAACGGGAGCTGATTCAGAATGTCTTAGGCTACTCGTCAGACGACATCCGCAACAATCTCCATTGCATTCCGTCGGATACCCTCTTCATGACCATAGACAAGAATGCAGTGAAGCAAAGCGGTATGCTTATGTCAGTTGACAGTATTCCGGCCCGGATGACGATCTCGCTCTCCGGTCACAACTATTTGGGCAAGAGCGATCTGATGATGCTTGAGATCATCTCCAACAGCGGCTGGACACGACCCGTATATGTGGCTACCACCGTGGGTGAAGACAACTTCATGAACCTTGGTGACAACTTTATCCAGCAGGGACTTGCCAACCGCATCACTCCGTTCAATACACGGGCCGAAAATGCTCAGCGCTTTGATGCCGACAAGACCTACGATGCCGTGATGTACCGCTTTAAGTATGGCAATCTCAGTCATCCCGGTCTCTATATCGATGAGACCACCATGGGTATGTGCTGGACCCACCGCCGTCTACTTGCGCGTACCGCCATCCAGCTGGCGCTCAACGGTGAGAAGCAGAAGGCCATCAACGTGCTGAAAAAGGCTGAAAAGGAGATTCCGGAATATAATGTTCCGCTCAACTACATCAGCGGAGGTGGCGACATGGCTAAAGCCTGGCAGATGGTCGGCAACAAGCAGAAAGCACGTATCTATGCCGATAAGACATGGAAGGTGCTCTGTCAGTATGTGGAGTTCTATCTCCAGTTGCAAGGCAATGCATTCATCAGCGAGCAACAATCGTGTCTGCCTAATTTCTATTACATGCAGGATGTGTGCAACACCTACCGCATGATAGATCCGAAGCTCTATGAGGGCAGAATGCAGCAATTTGTAGGCTACACCCAACGTTATCAGGCGAAGGGTGGACAAATGCCCCAACAATAAACGATAAGATCCACTTCCCATCGCTGTCTGCATCTTATGACGGGGTAGGGGAGTGGATCCTCTTATGCTTCTTAACAATATAGCCTGTGATTATTGAGCAACCTGCAAAATGGCTGAGATGGATATATCCCAAGGCGTTGTGGCGAATGGACAAGCATGAGCATGCTGTCTATCTTACCTTCGACGATGGACCAATCCCAGAATCTACGCCTTTCATTCTCAAGACGTTGCGGGAGTATGGCGTGAAGGCTACCTTTTTTATGGTCGGTGAGAATGTGCTGCGCTACCACAACCTTTACAATCAGATCGTTGAGGAAGGACATCAGGTGGGCAATCATACATTCAACCACCTCGGTGCATTCAGACATTGGTCGCTGACTTATGTGATGAACACGCAAAAGGCCAATGAGCTTATCCACGCCCATCTCTTCCGTCCGCCTCATGGGTGGATGCGTTCCAGTACTTACTGGTGGCTCAGTATGAAATACCAAATTGTGATGTGGGATTTGGTGACGCGCGACTATTCTAAGTGGCTGACGGCAGAGGACGTTCTCAACAACGTGAAACGTTATGCGCGCAATGGCAGTATCATCACTTTCCATGATTCACTGAAGAGTATCGACAAGTTGCACTATGCCCTACCGAAAGCCTTGGAATGGCTAAAAGAACAAGGATATGAGTTTAAAACCTTTGAATGATTCCGTGAGTTCCTCTACCCTGGAACTCACGCAGAAAATAAAAGCCGAGGCCAAGCGCCTTGGCTTTTTCGCTTGTGGCGTTGCCAAGGCCGATCATGTGTCAGCCCAGGCCGAATCGCGGCTGATGGCATGGGTGAAAGCTGGCAGGGAAGCCGACATGGAATATATGTGCCGCAATACAGACATGCGCCTTGACCCACGTCTGTTGATGCCGGGAGCGAAGAGTATCGTGTGTGTGGCTCTAAACTATGCTCCACGGTGCAGGATGCCCATGGGGGAATATCAATTTGCAGCCTATGCTTTAGGAAAAGATTATCATGACATAATGAGGTCACGGCTCAGGCAACTCGCGCAGACTTTCGGGTTTGAAGACGCATTGCATTCAGAGCGCCAGCATGGTTTGTTCAGAGCCTTCTCTGATACCGGTCCATTGTTGGAACGTTATTGGGCTTGTCAAGCCGGCATTGGTTGGATAGGCCGCAATCATCAGCTGATCATTCCCCATGCAGGCAGTATGTTTTTCCTCGGCGAATTGATTTTGGATATAGAGCTTGCTTACGACAAACCCATGCCCAGCCACTGTGGAAATTGCCATCAGTGTGTGGATGCTTGTCCCACCCACGCATTGATTCCCACCCATGATGGTGACTGTAATTCTACAGATTTCGACTCTCGTCGTTGCCTTTCATATCAGCTTATAGAGAATCGTAAAGATTTGTCGCCTGCTGCTGTGGATGCCATGGGCGACTGCATCTATGGCTGTGACAAATGCCAGCAGGTCTGTCCTTGGAACCGATTCGCTTCTCCGACAACCGAACCTCTGTTACAGCCTTCTGAAGCATTGATGAATATGCGCAAAGAAGACTGGCAGCATCTTTCTGTAGAGCAATACCGTGAGCTTTTCAAAGGGTCGGCGGTGAAACGAGTGAAATATGAAGGCCTTATGCGTAATATCCGTGCAGCTGAGCACAAGTCTTAAAAAAAACAGGAGAACAGGTCTTTTTATTTGAAAAAAATTGTAACTTTGCAAAACGAATATAGGAGTAATCCTTTAGGGTTATTTAGATTATCTTTCAATCAAAACATATCATTAGCATGAAACCAACATTATTGCTCCTCGCTGCTGGCATGGGTAGCCGCTATGGAGGCTTGAAGCAGCTCGATGGTCTGGGCCCCAATGGCGAGACCATCATGGACTATTCTATCTACGACGCCATTCAGGCAGGCTTCGGTAAGATCGTTTTCGTCATCCGCAAAACATTCGAAAAGGACTTTCGCGATAAAGTTCTCTCAAAATATGAAGGACACATTCCTGCAGAGCTTTGCTTCCAGTCGCTCGACGCACTTCCCGAAGGCTTCAAGGTTCCCGAAGGCCGTGAAAAGCCCTGGGGGACCAATCATGCTGTGATGATGGCTAAGGACTTGATTCATGAGCCTTTCTGTGTGGTCAACTGCGACGATTTTTACAATCGCGATGCCTTTATGGTCATTGGCAAGTTCTTGGCCAACCTCCCCGAGGGTAGCAAAAATAACTATGCCATGGTGGGCTTCCGTGTAGGAAACACGCTGTCGGAGAATGGTACGGTAGCACGTGGTATCTGCTCAACTAATGCTTGCGGACATCTCACTACCGTTGTAGAGCGCACAGAGATAATGCGTGTCAACGGTGAAGTGTGCTACAAGGATGAGTCTGGCAACTGGCAGGCCGTGGGAGGTGACAATACACCCGTCTCTATGAATATGTGGGGATTTACTCCTGACTATTTCGATTACAGTGAGGCTGAATTCAAGGTGTTTCTCTCTGATCCGAAAAATTTGGCTAATCCCAAAGCTGAGTTCTTTATTCCGTTGATGGTGAACAAACTGATTAATGATGGTACTGCCACTGTGCAGGTGCTTGATACGACAAGCAAATGGTTTGGAGTGACTTATCAGGCTGATCGTGCATCCGTGGTTGCTAAGATTCAGAGCCTTATCGACGCAGGAGTCTATCCACAGAAACTTTTCTAAAAGATATTCCTTTAACAGATTGAAGCGCGTCGTGCTACTCGGGACGGCGCGTTTCAGTTTTTTTGTCGCCACTATTTCTGAGTATTTAGGAGTTTGGGCCGGCAAATCAGAGGACTGTCAATGAATGTTTACTTGCCTTCTGCGGACAGTATAAATAGAAGAAGAATTAGTGGCAGGTTCTTCCCCAAACATTTCATCCCAATAGTCTCTATCTGTTCTTTTTCTCCAAATGTACTTTACTGACCATGATTGGCATAGTCGTTGGGGCTGTGCAGTCTCTGTATAGAATAGACAGAAAGAAAAATCCTTCGGTTTTCTTTTTCAATTTAATTTATTGTGTTATCTTTGTAGCGGAAAAATGAAAAGATGAACAATCCCGGACAGAATCGCTTACTCACACAAACTGTGGACGCCCTTGCCGATCTTGAAGCTTGGAATATTTTCAAGCTTAGTAGTCGTGATGGAAAGTGTGCCCGTTCCGTAGCCTTTACCAAAGGACAACGTCCATCGGGTGAGGCTTTGGCCGAGATTGTGTCATTGGCCCGAAGTATACTGTTTCCTGGCTATTACGGAAAATCAATGGTAAATCAGCATACGCTCAAATTCCAAATCGGGGTCAATGTTGAGCAGTTTCATAAATTGCTGTCGGGGCAGATCCTTGCAGGACTGAGCTTTTGCGATGCTGACCAAGAAGAGCCAGAAACGGACTGTTATCAGCAAAATTTTGTTTTGAGGGAGCGAAGCGAGGAGCTTTCGCTGAGACTGACTTCCAAACTGCCGGATATTCGAGAGGTATTGCTGACAGATGTCGTTGCGGCTTACAATGGAGATCCTGCGGCTAAAAGTTTTTCGGAGATTATCTCCTGCTATCCCGTCATCAAGACCTTGGTGAACTACCGTATTGCCCACGAGCTCTTTTTGATGGATGTGCCCCTTATTCCCCGTATGCTTACGGAAATGGCCCATTCGGAGACTGGGATTGATATACATCCCGGTGCTGCTATAGGACCTTATTTCACGATCGATCATGGTACTGGCGTGGTGATCGGAGAGACCTGTACTATTGGTACCGGTGTCAAGTTGTATCAGGGAGTCACCCTCGGGGCTAAAAGTTTTCCTCTTGACGCTGACGGCAATCCCATTAAGGGTATTCCTCGTCATCCGCATTTAGGTGACAATGTAGTCGTATATGCCAATGCCACCGTCCTTGGCAATATTCATATTGGCGATGGCTGCATTATCGGTGCAAACACTTGGGTCATGGAAGACATGGCACCCAATACAAGAAAATATAAGAAGAGTAACAATAAGTCTTTCTGACAAGAGAGACAGAAAATCCAATAGAATTACCCACAACAATGGAAAATGAATTCGAACTCATAGCCAAGACTTTCATGGGTCTTGAGCCCGTTTTGGCGCAGGAGCTCACAGAATTAGGTGCAAACAATGTTCAGATAGGACGTCGTGTGGTCTCTTTCACAGGTGATCAAGAGATGATGTATAGAGCCAACTTTCAGTTGCACACGGCTATTCGTATTCTAAAGCCAATCAAACATTTTACAGCTCGCTCGGCCGACGACGTATATGAAGCGACAAAAACCGTGGATTGGAGCCAATACATCCTTCCGGGCAAGACATTCTCTGTTGACAGCGTTGTCTACTCCGAGGAATTCCGTAATTCTCGGTTTGTCACATACAAGGTGAAAGACGCCATTGTCGATCAGTTTAGAGAGCGTTCTGGGAACCGTCCAAATATATCGGTGAGCAATCCAGACGTCCGTCTGCACATTCATATTTCTGACGACGATGCCACTCTTAGCCTTGATTCGAGCGGTGAGAGTCTGCATAGGCGCGGCTATAGACAGGAGAGTGTAGAGGCACCGCTCAATGAGGTGCTGGCTGCTGGCATGATTCTTATGACTGGTTGGCGTGGTGAGACAGATTTCATCGATCCTATGTGTGGTTCAGGAACTCTGCTCATTGAAGCCGATCTCATTGCACGCAATATGTCACCAGGCATCTTCCGCAAGGAGTTCGCTTTCGAAAAATGGCCCGACTTCGATAAAGAACTTTTTGACAGGATCTATAATGATGATTCTCGCGAGCGTGATTTCACCCATCACATCTATGGCTATGATGTAGACATGAAAGCTGTGAACACAGCCCTGCTTAACGTAAGGGCTGCAGGCCTGACAAAGGATATCTCTGTCGCTCAACAAGACTTTAAAGATTTCAAGAAACCTGCTCAAGAAGCCATCATGGTGATGAATCCTCCCTATGGTGAGCGTATCTCCACACCTAATCTTCTGGGTACATACAAAATGATAGGGGAACGGTTGAAACGGGAGTTTGCCGGCAATACGGCTTGGATCCTCTCTTATCGCGAGGAGTGCTTCGAGCAGATAGGGCTCAAGCCCAGCTTGAAGATACCATTGTATAATGGCAGCTTGGAGTGTGAATTCCGCAAGTACATGATGTTTGACGGAGCTATGAAGGATTTCCGTTCCAAAGGAGGAATTGTAAAAACCGAGGAGGAGAAACAGGAAATGGCTCAAAAACATCGCTTTAAAAAGCATCGCGACGACTTCAAGGAACGTTTTGAACGTGAAGATGACAATGAAGAGGGTGATATCCGTACCTTCAAGTTTCATTCACTTCGAAAAAACGACCGTTTTGGCGACCGCCGCACAGACCGTCGTTCGGGTGAGATGCGTCGTGGACGTGATTTTGATGATGAACGTGGTGGAGAGCGAAGAAACCGACGTCCAGACAGAGATGGCTGGAAAGCCGGTGGGGGTAAGAAATTTTTTAAAGGCAAGCGATATGAGAAAGAAGATTGATCGTTTTTCCGTCTTGACATGTGCTGCAGCAACTGTGCTGTTGGCCGTGACTGGACTTTTATTCCCGCAGATGACGAGCGCTCAGAAAAAGTTTACTCTTGAAGACCTAAATTTTGGCGGTACAAACTATCGCAACATGATAGCCAAGAACCGCTATGCTACTTGGTGGGGCAACCAGTTGGTGGGTCAAGATATAGAGCAATGTTCGTTGATTGACAAGAAAACGGGAAAAGCCACAAAACTTTTCACGCTTGCCGAAATCAATAAATGGATAGGCCAGGAAAAGGCTGTTGCTTCTCTTTATTATGCATCTTTCCCAGATGCCAAGCAACCTTTGGTGCTGGTGGAATCTTCGAAGAAACGCTATTTGGTAAATTTTAAAAAACATGCAGTTGTCTGGGTCCAGAATGCGGATCATCAGGCCCATGTTGATTTTTGCCCAATTACACGATTGACCGCCTACACACCGACTGATGGCTACGACTTGTATGTGGCTGGACAAGAGGGACAACAACCACTGCGTATCTCATCCGATGCGTCACGCAACTTGCTCTATGGTACGAGCGTGCATCGAGATGAATTTGGCTATGAAAAGGGAACGTTTTGGAGTCCGGATGGAAAAAAACTGGCCTTCACACGTATGGATCAGAGCATGGTGACAGATTATCCGTTGGTGCATATTCCAGAGATTGACTGGAAACCTGCACAGGGAGAAAGCCGAATGGCCACCCCCGCTCCTGAGAAATATCCTATGGCTGGAGAAAAAATGCACAAGGTAACCATTGGCGTATACGACATAGAGACAGGAAGCAGCATCTTTTTGAAGGCTGGAGATCCAACCGACCGTTACTTTACCAATCCTGCTTGGAGTCCGGATTCTAAGACCGTGTATCTCTTTGAGCTCAATCGCGACCAGAATGATTGTAGGCTGGTGGCATACGATGCCGTGACGGGTGAGAAACGAGGAGAACTCTATCGGGAGACGGATGAGAAATATGTGGAGCCCTCGCACCCCATTGTATTCCTGCCTTGGAACAGTAATGAGTTCCTGTTTCAGAGCCAGCGGGATGGATATAATCATCTCTATGTCTTTAACTTGAAAACAAACAGTTTTCGTCAGTTGACAAGTGGCAAATGGGTTGTGATGGAAATGTTGGGCTTCAACGTAAAACGCCACAGCATCGTCATAGCCTCTAATGAGTGCAGCCCCATCCAGCGGAATCTTTATGAGGTTAACGTGGATAATGGCCGCAGGACGCTGCTTGATAACGGCAAGGGATGGCACAGAGGTCAGTTGAGCACAGATGGCGCTTTTATCTACGACAACTATTCTGCGCCTGATGTTCCGCGCAACATTGACATTATTGATGTTGCCAAGGCACAGCGCTTCCAATATTTCTCGGCCGAAAATCCCTGGAATGGATATGACGTTCCCAAGTATGAATGCGGCACAATTAAGGCTGCTGACGGGAAGACTGATCTTTATTGGCGCATGGTGAAGCCTGTCAACTTCGATCCTAATAAGAAATATCCTACAATTATTTATGTTTACGGTGGTCCTCATGCCCACAACGTAGATGCTTCTTGGCACTATGGCTCACGCAGTTGGGAGACTTATATGGCCCAAGAAGGCTATTTGCTTTTTATTCTCGACAATAGAGGAAGTGAGAATCGAGGTAAAGAATTTGAGCAGGCCACTTTCCGTCATTTGGGACAGGAGGAAGTCAAAGACCAGATGGAAGGCGTGAAGTATCTTCAGAGTTTAAACTATGTAGACACTGCTCGCATCGGTGTTCACGGATGGAGCTTTGGCGGTTTTATGACTATCAACTTGATGACTACCCATCCAGAAGTATTTAAAGTGGGAGTAGCTGGTGGTCCTGTGATTGACTGGAAATGGTATGAGGTGATGTATGGTGAGCGATATATGGATACTCCTCAAAGTAATCCCGATGGGTATGCCCAGAGTTCCTTGTTGCCAAAGGCCAAGAATCTGAAAGGAAGGCTGCAGATCATTATTGGAACCAACGATCCGGTAGTCTTGCCTCAACATGCCTTGTCGTTCCTCAAAGCCTGTATAGCCGCGGGGACCCAGCCGGATTTCTTTGTCTATCCAGGTGAACCCCATAATATGCGTGGCCACCAAAGTACTCATTTGCATGAGCGGATCTCGCGTTACTTCTTTGACTATCTGAAATAACAACACGAAGGCTGTCTATTGTTCCTAACTGTTTTGGGCGATAGGTTTGAAGAAACTCTAAATGGGTAGAACAGCCTTATTAAAATATTGAAGCTATATGAGAATCTTATTGTTGGGGTCTGGCGGTCGCGAACATGCACTGGCCTGGAAAATTGCACAGAGCACACTTTGTGACAAACTTTTCATCGCTCCCGGCAATGCTGGGACGGGTGATTGTGGCGAGAATGTAGCCATTGGCGTAGGAGAAACGGAGAAACTCAAGGATTTTGCCGTAGACAATGCCATCGATATGCTTGTTGTAGGACCTGAGGATCCGCTTGTACATGGAATAACAGATGCTTTTCGTGCCGATCCCCGCACTGCTCATATCAAGGTGATAGGTCCGTCGGCTTCTGGTGCCCGTCTTGAGGGGAGCAAGGATTTTGCCAAAGGCTTTATGAAACGTCATGGTATTCCCACCGCCGCATACGAGACTTTTGATGGAACCACAATGGAGGAGGGACTGAGTTTTCTTGAGACCCTGAAACCTCCTTACGTTTTAAAGGCCGACGGTCTCGCTGCCGGGAAAGGTGTGCTGATCGTCCCGACACTTGAAGAAGCAAAGAAAGAATTCAAGGAAATGTTAGGTGGGATGTTTGGCAATGCTTCTGCTAAGGTGGTTGTTGAGGAATTTCTCAGTGGAATAGAGTGTTCCGTATTTGTTCTCACGGATGGTAAACATTATGCACTGTTGCCCGAGGCAAAGGACTATAAGCGCATAGGCGAACACGATACAGGGTTGAATACCGGTGGTATGGGAAGTGTCTCACCGGTGCCTTTCGCCGACAAGGAGTGGATGAAGAAGGTGGAAGATCGCATTATCCGACCAACGGTTGAAGGACTTGCGGCTGAGAATATTGACTATAAGGGATTCATCTTCTTTGGTCTGATCAATGTTGATGGTAACCCTATGGTGATAGAATACAACTGTCGTATGGGTGACCCCGAGACAGAAACTGTGATGCTGAGACTGAAGAGTGACATCGTGGATCTCTTTGAAGGCGTTGCCAATGGTGATCTTGATAAGCGTCATGTTGAGTTCGACAGCCGCAGCGCCGTGTGTGTTATGCTGGTCAGTGGCGGATACCCTCAGCAATATGTCAAAGGTTACCCCATCACAGGGCTTGACAAAGTAGAAGGTTCCATTGTGTTCCATAGTGGTACAGGCTTGAAAAACGGTCAGGTGGTCACCGCTGGCGGTAGAGTTATTGCTGTGAGTAGTTATGGAAGCAATAAGGCCGAAGCTCTGCAGAAGAGCTTTGAGGAGGCCAGCAAGATCGAATTTAAGGATAAGTACTTCCGCCGGGACATCGGACAGGACTTATAAAATATTGAAGTTTGAGACAGAAGTTGGGAGTTTGAGCGTTACCGCTAAGGCTCCTGACTTCTTTTAAAACGAAGGTTACTTTACTACTTTCGGTTCTGAGAGTTTATATATGAAAAGAATTCAAAACAGGGTAGCCGGTTCACGCATAGCCTTACCAGTAACAGCTGTCTATGCGTTGTTGGTTTGTCTAATCAATCATCTTGTCGGGCAATCATTGTGGTTGCAATTGTTGTTGTTGGCTGTTTCAACACTTCTAATGGTCCAACTCAACAACATTAATGCGCTCATCCGCATTTATAGCCGTATGGTTTCCTGTTCCTTTCTCGTGTTGATGTCCATGGTGACATTTATCTTCCCGGGCTTGGAGCAATCTTTAGCAGCTTTGTGCTTCATCGTTTTTCTGCTTATCGTGTGTTATGCCTATCAGAATCCCCGAGCTGCCGGAGCCGTGTTTTATGCTTTCCTTTTTGTAGGTGTGGCCAGTATCTTTTCTGTTCAGATTCTCTATTTTGTGCCACTGTTTTGGATTGTTTTGGCATTTAACCTGTTGGCATTTAGTGGACGTACGTTTATCGCGAGTCTAATGGGACTCATATGTCCTTATTGGTTTTCACTCTTGTGGTTCGGGCTTACGGGCGAAATGGATTGGTACTCAGCTCATTTTATGGCTTTAGCAGATTTTTACGAGCCCTTGGATCTCTCTTTGTGGACTGTTCATCAGCTTGTTTCATTCCTTTTTATTATACTGTTAACACTGATCTCAGCAGTTCATTTCTTCAACACCAGCTATAAAGATAAGATTCGCACCCGAATGATCTTTGAGATGTTGCTTGTCATAGCAGTTTTCACCGCAGTTCTGATGGTTTTACAACCCACTCTTTACGATCCGTTCGTGCGCATTCTTATTATATCAGCCTCCCCTTTAGTGGGGCATTATTTGGCACTTTCTGAATCTCGGCTGAGCAACATCACCTTCATTGGAATGTTGCTGTGTGTGTTGGGTCTTACAATTTGGAATTTATGGATTTAACCTCATTACTCACCAGTTATGGCTATTGGGGAATGTTCATTGCTGCATTATTGGCAGGCAGTGTGTTTCCTTTCAGTAGTGAGGCAGTGATGTTAGCTTTGTTGGCAGCAGGATTAGAACCTTGGAAGTTGATGGTCTATGGCACGCTGGGCAACACACTCGGTTCGTTGTTCAATTATGGTTTGGGACGGATGGGAAAGATTCAATGGCTCGAACGTTACTTTCATGTGAGTCAAGCCCAAATAGACAAGGCTATGCATTTCATGCAAGGCCGAGGTTCCTGGATGGGATTTTTTGCTTTTTTGCCGATTTTGGGCTCAGCCATCTCTGTGGCTTTGGGGCTGATGCGTTCCAATTTCTTCGTCACTGCCTTAAGTATCTTCATCGGCAAACTGCTTCGTTATTTTATTCTCTTGGGAGGAGTAGAACTCATATTTGGCTGATTCTGTAAGGTGGTTTGGTAAAGAATTGGCAATTTATATTGAATTTTCTATTTTATGTCGATATAAAATATACTGAAAACGCATTATTTACGTTGTATAGGATATCTGATTACCTTTAACAAATCAACACTATGAGTAGCAATCAATATGATTTAGAGAGAGACGAAAAATATTTGGAGCTGCTATCACAGTCGTTTCCTACGATAGCGGATGCCAGTACGGAAATTATCAACTTGAGTGCGATTCTCAATCTGCCCAAAGGCACTGAGCACTTTTTGGCTGATATTCATGGAGAATATGAAGCGTTTCAGCATGTCCTGAAGAATGCTTCGGGTAACATCAGACGAAAAGTGCATGAGCTTTTTGGTGACACACTTCGTGCTAATGAGGAGCGAGAACTTTGCACTTTGATTTACTATCCTGAGCAGAAGTTGGAGCTGGTGAAGCAGGCAGAGCCCGACATTATAGATTGGTATCATATCACCATCCATCACCTTGTTGATGTCTGCCGTGATGTTTCCAGTAAATATACACGTTCTAAGGTGCGCAAGTCGTTGCCTGTCGATTTCTCCTATATTATTCAGGAACTTCTTCATGAGCATTCTGAAGACAAGGACAAGGCTGACTATGTGAGTGCCATCATCAAGACCATCATTTCCACCGGCCGTGCTGACGATTTTATCATTGCTCTTTGTGGAGTGATTCAACGACTCAGCATCGACCAGCTTCATATTTTGGGCGATGTCTACGACCGTGGTCCTGGAGCGCATATCGTGATGGACACACTCATGAACTATCATACATGGGACATCACGTGGGGAAATCACGATATCCTGTGGATGGGGGCAGCTGCCGGCAATGATGCATGCATGTGCAACGTTATCCGCATTGCACTCCGTTATGCCAACATGGAGACCCTTGAAGATGGTTATGGCATCAATTTCATCCAGTTGGCTACATTTGCCATGGATGTCTATGGCGACGATCCTTGCGTAGAATTTATGCCGAAAATAGCCAAGGAGAATCCTCTTGACGAGAAAAACAAACTCTTGCTTGCCCGTATGCACAAAGCCATCAGTGTGATCCAATGGAAGCTGGAGGCTGAACTGATCAACCGGCATCCCGGATGGCGGATGGAAAGTCGCAAACTGTTGGATGCCATCGACTTTGAGCGGGGCACCGTGAAAGTGGATGAAGTGGAATATAAGCTCACCTCGTGCCATTTCCCGACGATTGACCCCAAGAATCCAGATTTGTTGACCGCTGAGGAGAAAACTCTCGTTGAACGGCTTCATCATAGCTTTGCCTCCAGTGAGAAGCTGCATCGCCACATGCGTCTGTTGCTTCGCCATGGGTGTATGTATCGGGTAGTCAATCAGAATCTTCTCTATCATGCTTCTATACCTCTCAACTCAGACGGATCGTTGCGCACGGTAGAGATTTATCCCGGTATGGCTTTCAAGGGAAAGGAACTTTTGTACAACATCGGTATGATGGTGCGCTCGGCTTTCCAGCCCAACAGCGATGACCAAGAACGCTACCATAAGTATGCTATCGACTATTTCCTCTATCTTTGGTGTGGACCCGACAGCCCACTCTTCGATAAAGCCAAGATGGCAACTTTTGAGCGTTACTTCCTGAAGGAGAAAGAGACCCACAAGGAAAACAAGGGCTTCTATTTTACGTTGCGTGAAAAAGAAGAGACCGCGGAGCGGATTATGGACGAATTTGGCGTTACAGGTCCTAATCGACATATCATCAACGGGCATGTTCCGGTGCATGTGGTCAGTGGAGAGAACCCCATCAAGGCCAACGGAAAGTTGATGGTGATAGACGGAGGTTTCTCCCAGGCTTACCATAAGGAAACTGGTATTGCTGGTTACACGCTGGTCTACCACTCACGTGGTTTTCAGCTGGTGCAGCATGAGCCGTTCACTTCTGCGGAAGACGCTATCAACCGTGGAACAGACATCAAGAGTACCACGCAGATTGTGGAAATGAATCAGCGCAGACTGCGTGTCGCAGATACTGACAAGGGTAGAGAGTTGAAACAGCAGATTGAGGCTCTCGACGAACTGCTTTATGCTTATCGCACCGGATTCATTGCTGAGAAGGAACGCAAGAATCCGCCTAAGATTTGATATAGACTCATTTGATTTGAGGTTAGAGGTTCAGACTTACAGTTAAAGTCTAAACTTCTAACCTATTTTTTCAATTTGCAACTTTTCATTTCAATATAGTTCTTCTTTATCAGTTGTAGAATTTCTTATTTATTGTGCAAATTTAGCTTGTGTACGCAATTCTGATTGACACATGTCAAGAACGGTCTGTTGATAACATTTCTTTAGCGTTGCTTTGCTTGTCCGATTCTAAAAAATGTCTACATTTGCAACGTGTTCGTGATGAAGCCCTTTTATAGAGGGTATTCTTTGTTCAATAGATTGAAGGTTAATAGATTGTTCTTATATATAGGTTTTTAGTTTTGGTTATTAGGTTTTAAGATTTAGATTCAGGTATCACAACTCCCAAACTTTTGTGAAAAAGCTTGGGAGTTGGCTTTTTTATACCATGCCCCATTTGGAATGTCCCCCTCCCCCAGCGCAGTCTTCAGCTCATTCACTTTGCTTTCTTCATCAAAGAAGTGAGCCAGCGGCGCACGGGAATGTCGTAGAAATGCAGTGCCACCCATGCCAAGGCAATGCTGCCAGCCACGGTGAGCGAGGCATAGCCCAAACTCTGGCCTAAGGTGTAAGTGCCAGTGTGGATAAGGTGGGAATAAAAGAGGTAGAACAGCGGATAATGTACGATGTAGAGCGGATAAGAGAGGTCGCCCAAGAGACGGAACATAGCGGTCTGGCGCTTACCGGCTGTCCTATCGGAAGCGCCGAGCCAAAGCAAGACGGGGAAAACGATGATGATGCAAACGGCCTCATACATTCCATTCCAGCACACAGGCGACTTGCCGGGAATGTAAGGCACCATGAACAAAACCGCCATGACGACCGTAGCCAACCAAAAGGTGCCCCTCACTCTGACGGGACGGAAGCGGCGGGGAAGGAGCATGCCGAGGGAATAGGGGAACAGCATCCTTGCCAAGCCTCCCCAAAAGTTTACTCCGTCGAGCGTCCAGCCTACGCCAAACATGCCCGACCCAACAAAGTCGCCGACGGTCATCCATACCAAGGCCACACCCAACAATGCGGTGACGGCAGTCAGCATGCGGGTGGAGAGGCGATGGACAAGAAGACCATAGAGGATGTTGCCAATGTACTCAAAGAACAGCGACCACGCCGGGCCATTGAGCGGGAACATCTCGCCGTTGCCCCTCACCTCGTAGGGACAACCTGGCCAAGCCGGAATCATGAACATAGCTGCCAAAAGGGCGAGCATGGCCATGGACACGGAGACGCGGCTGCCGTCCCAATGCGCGCAACCTTGGAGGAGGAAACACACAAGACCCACCACTGCGCCAAACACCACCATGGGATGGAGGCGGATGAGGCGACGGCGGAAGAAATCGCTCAACGTAAAGCCTCGCTGCCAACGGTCGTCGTAGGCATAGCCAATGACAAAACCTGAGAGCAGGAAGAAGAAATCCACCGCAAGATAGCCATGATTGAGGTGGGCGATGATGCCGTCTCCAACGCCATTGACAGAGCCGGCAAAGGCATAGCCCTCAAAGATGTGATGGAACACGACAAGCAGGGCAGCGACGCCGCGCAGCCCGTCGAGCAATTCGTAATGGGGTTTGGTATCAGCAAAGCCAAAGGCGGGAATCTTCACGCATTGTGTGGTATGACGCATGACTGTCTTTATTTACTTAATGACTAATTTACGTGTAAAGTTAGGAATATTTCCTTAAACCAACAAAAAAACAGGACTTATTTCCCAACAAACCATTCTGGCGCATTGCAGGGAGGAGGTATGGAGGATGAGCCCTCACCCAATTGCAAGAACCAGAGGAGCTGTCACCCAAATGCTGGGGCCGTGCCTTGCGCAGCCACAAGGAGTGGCCATCCCTACCCCCCTGCAAAGGGCGGGATACAAAGCCCAATGGCATGCACGCAAATGGATGATTCTGCCGCAAGGGCCGTGCGACATGCCGTTCCTAAAGAAATGACTCAACCTCCCTTTTTAAAATTCAGAAGTTCAAAGAACAAGAAAAGGGACGGCTAACTGCGCCGTCCCTTTTCTTATTGGTTGTCCAATTTTGCCATCGCGGGTCTTCGGAGGCGCGGGCCTCACGGAGAATCTTCCATCATTTGTATTCGTCCCAGCTCTTGATATCAATATCATCCAGCTTCAAGGTGCAGAAAGCATTGATGAAACTGGCGGCAAGACGGCTGTTGGTGATGAGCGGCACATTGAGGTCGATGGCCGCGCGACGAATCTTGTAGCCATTGGTGAGTTCGTGGGGGGTAAGGTCTTTGGGGATGTTCACCACCATGTCTATCTTGTGCTGATGAAGCATATCCATGGCTTGTGGCTTCTTTTCCTCATCCGATGGCCAGTAGACACACGTATTAGGAATACCATTCTCTGTGAGGAACTTGCTTGTTCCCGGTGTTGCAAAAAGTTCATAGCCATGCTGTACGAGCATCTTCGCAGGGTCGAGCATCTCGGCTTTCTGCTTGGCGCCACCCGTAGAAAGGAGCAAAGTGTGCTTAGGAATCGACTGGCCCACAGAGAGCATACTCTTGATGAGAGCTTGATTGGTATCGTCGCCGAGGCAACCTACCTCTCCCGTAGAGCTCATGTCTACACCCAACACGGGATCTGCCTTCTGCAGTCTGTTAAATGAGAACTGGCTGGCCTTGATGCCCACGTAGTCGAGGTCGAAGAGATTCTTGTTGGGCTTCTCCACAGGTACACCCAGCATCACCTTCGTGGCGAGGTCGATAAGGTTGATCTTGAGCACCTTGCTCACAAATGGGAAGGAACGGCTGGCTCGGAGGTTACACTCGATGACTAAAATGTCGTTGTCGCGGGCCATAAACTGGATGTTGAAAGGACCCGAGATATGAAGTTCTTTGGCAATCTGGCGGCTCACACGTTTAATACGTCGCACGGTCTCAACATAGAGTTTCTGTGGGGGGAACTGTATGGTGGCATCGCCTGAGTGGACTCCTGCAAACTCTATATGCTCCGAGATGGCATAGGCAAGAATTTCACCCTTGCGTGCCACTGCATCCATTTCGATCTCTTTGGCATTTTCAATAAATTTGGAAACGACGACGGGGTGATCCTCGCTAACGTTAGCAGCAAGCTTGAGGAACCGTGTCAACTCCTCCTTGTTGGAGCAAACGTTCATGGCTGCACCTGAAAGTACGTAGGATGGGCGGACGAGTACCGGGAAGCCGACGCGGTCGACAAAGGTGTCGATGTCGGCCATGCTTGTCAATGCACTCCATTCGGGTTGGTTGATACCGTTGCTGGTCAGCATTGATGAGAATTTGGCTCGGTCTTCAGCATTGTCAATATCCTGGGCTGCTGTTCCGAGTATAGGCACATTCTGTTCGTCGAGACGCATGGCCAAATTGTTGGGGATCTGTCCGCCTGTAGAGATGATGACGCCATGTGGGTTCTCAAATTCAATGATGTCCATAACACGCTCAAAAGTCAACTCGTCAAAGTACAGCCGGTCGCACATATCATAGTCTGTGGAGACAGTCTCCGGGTTGTAGTTGATCATGATAGAGCGGTAGCCCTGTTTGCGTATGGTATTGAGTGCCTGAACACCGCACCAGTCAAACTCTACAGACGAGCCGATCCGGTAAGCACCGGAACCTAACACAATGATATTCTGCTTGTCGTTGTGGAATTCAATGTCGCTCTTTACCCCCGCGTAGGTGACATACAGGTAATTGGTCTGCGCGGGATATTCGGCTGCCAAAGTGTCGATCTGTTTCACCACGGGCAGAATACCCATACTCTTGCGGAGATTGCGAACGACGAGCAGCGCTTTGTGCATATTGTGGAGTTCGTTCTCCAGTCCAACCGCACGCGCAATTTGGAAGTCTGTGAATCCATAAATTTTAGCCGTGCGTAACAGTTCCTTGTCGAGAACGTTGATGCTCGTGCATTTTTTCAAGGCTTCGTCAATGTCTATGATATGCTTGAGCTTGTAAAGGAACCATTTGTCGATTTTCGTCAGCTCATGGATTTGGTCTATCGTATATCCACGGTGCATGGCCTTTGAAATGACAAATACACGTTTGTCGGTTGGCTCACGCAATGCCGCGTCGATATCGGGGATTTCCAGCTCTTTGTTTTCAACAAAGCCGTGCATGCCCTGACCGATCATTCGCATACCCTTCTGGATGGCCTCCTCGAAAGTGCGTCCTATGGCCATAACTTCTCCTACCGACTTCATCGATGAGCCGAGTTCCTTGTCGACACCATGGAACTTGCTCAAGTCCCAGCGTGGAATTTTGCAGACCACATAGTCGAGGGCTGGCTCGAAGAAAGCTGATGTTGTCTTCGTGACGGAGTTCTTCAGTTCAAAAAGTCCATAACCCATGGCCAGCTTGGCAGCCACAAACGCCAATGGGTATCCAGTAGCTTTGGAGGCCAAAGCCGAAGAACGGCTCAGGCGGGCGTTGACCTCAATGACACGGTAATCCTCGCTGTTGGGGTCGAAAGCGTACTGGACATTGCACTCACCGACAATACCGATATGCCGGATGATCTTGATAGACAGAGCGCGAAGTTTGTGATACTCGCTGTTTGAAAGTGTCTGTGATGGCGCAACCACAATGCTCTCACCGGTGTGAATGCCTAATGGGTCGAAATTCTCCATGTTGCACACGGTGATGCAGTTGTCGTATCTGTCGCGCACCACTTCGTATTCGATCTCCTTCCAGCCTTTGAGACTTTTCTCAATCAGCACCTGGGGAGAAAAAGAGAAAGCCTTCTCGCAAAGCGCGTCGAGTTCCTCCTCGTTATCGGCAAATCCGGATCCCAAGCCACCAAGTGCATAGGCTGCACGTACGATGACGGGATAGCCGAGATCCGAGGCCGCTTTATGCACTTGTTCAATGTTCTCGCAGGCTTCGCTTTTTATGGTCTTGACGTTGATTTCGTCTAACCGTTCCACGAAGAGCTCGCGGTCCTCAGTGTCCATGATGGCCTGCACAGGGGTACCTAACACGCGCACATTGTATTTCTCAAGGATGCCGTTCTTGTAAAGCTGTACACCGCAGTTGAGTGCCGTTTGGCCACCGAATGACAGCAAAATGCCATCAGGGTGCTCCTTCTTGATGACGCGTTCAACGAAATAGGGCTGAACGGGAAGAAAATATATCTTGTCGGCTACGCCCTCTGAGGTCTGTACTGTGGCGATGTTGGGATTGATGAGTACGGTCTGTATGCCTTCCTCACGCAAGGCCTTCAAAGCCTGTGAACCCGAATAATCAAACTCACCTGCTTCACCGATTTTTAATGCTCCAGAACCAAGCAGCAATACTTTTTTTATATTATGATCTTTCATCTTGGATTATCTTATGAGATTTGACGGATAGCATTATTTATTGAGCGTGTCAACAAACTTGTCAAACATGAACATCGTATCGACCGGACCAGAACAAGCCTCTGGATGGAACTGAGATGTGAACCACGGATTGGTCTTGTGACGAATGCCCTCATTGGAACCATCGTTCATATTGATGAAAAGTTCCTCCCAATCCTTTCCGAGTGTTTTGGCATCAACGGCATAACCATGGTTTTGTGATGTGATGTAGCATTTGTCGGTGCCCACAAGGCGAACTGGCTGGTTGTGAGAGCGGTGGCCATATTTTAGTTTATAGATTGTGGCTCCAGCCGCCTTGCCTAAAAGTTGATTGCCCATACAAATTCCGCAGATGGGTTTGCGATTCATGCTCATCTGTTTACGGATAATCTCAACGGCGTCGGAACATGTGTCGGGATCGCCTGGACCATTGGCGAGGAATAGTCCGTCATAGTCCATGCCGGTATAATCGTAGTTCCAGGGTACGCGGATTACTTCCACGCCGCGTTCAATAAGGCAACGGATGATGTTGGCCTTGACACCGCAGTCGACAAGTACCACTCGCTTGCCTGCACCTTCATTGTAGCGGATGACTTCCTTGCAGCTCACTTTGTCGACAAAGTTCACTCCTTCGTAGGTTGCTTCAGGGACATTGTTGGGCTCATCGTCAAAGAGAATCTTTCCCATCATGACTCCATGCTCGCGCAAAACTTTTGTCAGTTCGCGTGTGTCAATACCAGTAATTCCTGGCACTTGTTCACGTTTCAGCCAATCAGCGAGACTTTCTTTTGCGTTCCAGTGGGAATATTGCTCACTGTAGTCGGCTACAATGATGGCTGAGGCATAGATTTTATCACTCTCCATGAAATCGGGCAGCCCTGTGGCTGCAAAAGTGAAGGGGGGGACACCATAGTTGCCCACCAATGGGTAGGTCAGCGTCATGAGTTGCCCGGCGTAGGACGGATCTGTTAGACTCTCCGGATAACCCATCATTGCGGTGTTGAATACAACCTCACCTGCTACAGGTTTGTCGTAGCCAAACGACTTTCCATGGAATGTCGTTCCATCCGACAAGACTAATGTTACATTTCTCATAGTTGTGGTTGTTATCTCTTGTTCTGTTGATATACGTTTTCGAAATACTTCACAAAGGCCTGAATACAGCATTTAGTGCCGCCCGGAGTAGGATATTTCCCCGTGAAATACCAGTCGCCCTTGTGGTTGGGAATAGCTTCATGAAGTCCTTCGATGCTCTGATATACCAGCTCAATAGGTGTAGAAACACCTTCAGGGCGTAGCATTTTTACGATCATTTGGTTGATTTCTTCCACGCTGAATGGCTTGTAGATGTCTCTCACGCAATTGCGCATTTCATTTTTGGGCTTCTGAAGTTCTGCTTTGCATTCTTGGTAGACTTTTTCGATAAGATCCTGCATGCCTCGCTCGATGTACAGGGCAATTGTAGCCCGGAATACACAGAATTCTTCCAAGCGGGGCATATCAATGCCGTAATAATCTGGATAACGAATTTGGGGAGCCGACGACACGACAACCATCTTCTTCGGATGCAGGCGGTCAAGAATTCTAAGAATGCTTTCTTTGAGTGTTGTACCTCTGACGATGGAGTCATCTATGATGACCAAGTTGTCTTTAAAGGGAACGATACTCTCATACGTGATGTCGTACACATGACTCGCAAGGTCATTACGTGAGTTTCCTTCTGTGATAAACGTGCGGAGCTTGATATCCTTCCAGGCCACTTTCTCAGAGCGGACAGACTGAGAGTTGAGAATCTCTTCCATCTCCTCTCTGGTTGGCGCATGGCCTAAATCCAAGACTTTCTGGATTTTCTGTTGATGGACATATTGGGTGAATCCTTGCGTTAGTCCGTAGAAGGCCACCTCCGCTGTATTGGGAATGAAGGAGAATACGGTATGCCTCGTGTCAAAGTCTACTGCTTTCAGGACGGGACCGGTGAGTTGCTCGCCTAACTTCTTGCGCTCTTTATAAATGTCACGATCGCTTCCGCGTGAAAAATAAATCCGCTCAAACGAGCAGGCAGAGTTTTCCTTCGGCTCAAAGATCTTCTTAATGGAGCATTCGCCGTTGCGTCTGACGAGCAACGCTGTTCCGGGTTCGAGCTCTTTGATGTCGTCGCATTCCAAGTCGAATGTGGTTTGCAGCACAGGGCGCTCACTTGCCAATACGACAAATTCATCATTCTTGTAGTAAAAAGCAGGGCGGATTCCCCAAGGGTCGCGAATGGTGAACATTTCGCCAGATCCTGTAATCCCACACATGACGTAGCCTCCATCAAAATCTTTCATGGAAGTTTTGAGCACGTTGCTCATATCCACATGGTCTTCGATATAAGCCGTGATGTCCAATCCTTTAAGACCTTGCTTTCTTGCGTCGGCATAGTTCCTCTCAACCTCTCTATCCAAACGGTGTCCCATCAGTTCCAGCATGATGTATGAGTCGCTGTAGATGCGTGGACATTGTCCCTGGGCAGTAATCTTTGAGAATATCTCATCGATATTCGTCATGTTGAAGTTGCCGCACAGGCATAAGTTTTTGGCTTTCCAGTTGTTGCGGCGCAAAAAGGGATGAACGTATTTGAGTCCGCTCTTTCCTGTTGTGGAGTAGCGCAGATGTCCCATATACACTTCGCCCGCATAGGGGAATTCGTGGATTTTCCGTTTCTCATCTGTGTTGGCATCACCCACTACAGTCTGATATGTCTTATGTACAGTGTTGAAGATTTCGGTTATGGCATTTGCTCCTTCAGCCCTTTCTCGGAACATGTATTCATTGCCCGGCTCGGCTTCGAGCTTGACACAAGCCAAGCCAGCCCCTTCTTGACCGCGGTTATGTTGTTTCTCCATCATCAGATAGAGTTTGTTCAGCCCATACATCCATGTGCCGTATTTCTGCTGGTAATATTCAAGCGGCTTCAACAGGCGTATCATTGCCACACCGCAATCTTCATGTATTTCCCGTTCCATTGAGTAATGCTGTCTTTTTTAATAAAAAAAATGAAAGAACGGTGAGAAATCGCTTTAAGCAACTTCGTCAACATTCTTTCATTCTCATGTATTTAAAAGTTCAAAAAAAACTTAGCCTTCGTTTAGTTCAAGATGTTCACGACCAGAGATGCAATCGATATGGCTACGCTTACGAATGCTGTCCAAATCGTAGTGGAGCTACCAATATCAGAGTTCTTAGCCTTGATGCTGTTGGGCTGCACGTATATAATGTCGTTCTGTTGCAGATAATAATAGGGAGAATTGAAGATATTGGCATCATTCAGATTCAATCTATGGATATGCTTCTCTCCCTGTGCATCTTCGCGAATCAACATCACGTTCGTACGCTTACCGTAAATCGTGAGGTCGCCAGCCTGTGCTAAAGCTTCGAGAATGCTCATCTTCTCAGTTGTGACGGGAACTACTTTCGGGCTCTGAACCTCACCGAGCACCGTCACGCGATAACTTGCCATTCTAACCGTCACGACCGGGTGTTCAGTCTCAGACAAGTAGGGTTTCAACTTTGAAAGAATCAAGTCTTCGCATTGGCTCTTTGTCATTCCGGCAACATGGATTTTTCCAATTACAGGGAAAGTGATGTTACCTGAGTTGTCAACAAGGTAGCCTTGGAGAGATCCGCTACCAACGCTGAGTTGGCCGGTTGTTCCAATGGTATTGGATACAGAGAGGTTGAATGGGGCAGAGGCTTGAGGATCAGTTGTGATGACGGTGATGGTGAGCTGATCCTTAGGCATGATCTTTGCATCGTAGAGCATACGAGAAGCTTCAAGGCTCACTTTGTCAGCATTTTGAAAATAAGCTACTTCTTTGGCTGAGTTACAACTACCAAGAAGCAAGATAATCGTCAGAGCGATTAATGGGACGATAACTCTTTTCATCTGTAATAAATAAAAGATATTAATTGTTTTATTTTGTGCAAAATTAATATTATTTTCGGATATGCCCAAGTTTTTCTATAGAAATATACTCCTTGTACGTGTTAATTTATCAAATCCCAATTAGAAGCCTAACGCCTTTGTTACGATAAGTTCGTATTGCTTGCTGATTTCTCCCAGTCGGTTCATGCAATTCATAGCCGCATGCTTCACTCCTAAACTCCCGCCTTGGATAGCAGTTTGAGCCTGGTCGATGAGTTCGTTGATTCCGCGCTCATTTGGCTCTTGACCTTTCATGAAGAGGCGCGAGAGAATGTTGTAGCCACATATTTGATAGAGATCTTTGTCGCTGGCTATCCATTTGTAGGCTAAGTCGGGGGCGTAGTCGAGGTTCTGGAAGAGGTTGAAAGCTTCCATCTCTGCCATTTCCTGCGATTGTGTTTGCTCCATCCAGATCTCGGCCACTTCTTCTGGCATTTCTTTCGATGGCATCAGAAGAGTCGCCAGGATTTTGCATTCTCTGATGTCTTCTTTCCAAAGTTCCACGGCCAGTTCATAATTTTTCTCATATTGAGAGGCCATTTGCTTGAGTTGAGGCAGTGTCACGCCCCAGTTCAGTTTATATTCTACGCCTTTTTCGCGCATAGACCGCGAAGCCTCGCCATTCATCATCAAGCGGAAAGACTGTTTGATCTGCTTTATCTGTTTGTTTATCGCTTCGTTCATTCTTTTTAGTCTATAAGTCCTATTTAGTTTATAAGTCTTTTGAGTCAATAAGTCTTTTGAGTTTATAAGTCCTTTTAGCCTATAAGTCCTATATTATTTATTTCTGTCTTAATCGGCAATTATTTTTATGCGTAGTCCACGCCATCCCCATCTGATTCAGACGGGAAGAGTGGAGTAATCTCTACTGTAGCGGAGCATCTGCTCGTCGTAACCCTCACTGTAGTCTACCTTTACATCAACCGTTTTGCCGTCTTTCTCGACAAGTGTCAGTTTCGGGTTGATAAATCCTTTGTAGGGGGCAATGTTGAGCCGGGCATATCGTTGCAGTATTTCTTGGTGGAGTTGAGGGTCAACTTTCACTGCAAAGTGTTCTATCAAATTTCGGGCCGCCTCATAATCGCCTTCGCTCTTGATGCGTTGTATCTCTGCCAATTGACGGCCAAAGACCACGCGAAGCGCTTTGTAGTCGTTGATCTTTACGTAATGCTTTCCCCCTGTCTCTATCAGTTGTAGGGCATCCGGGTTCATGTCAACAGCCCAATGGGCGATTAGCGACCGGTTGAGCATGTGGGCTTCCTCTATCTTGAAGCCTGGGCGTATTCTCACCAGCTGGGTCATTAGTCCATTCATCAGGTAGGTGTAATATTGGGCTTCATAGGCATGTTCGGAATCCAGCAGTCCCAATTCGATCAGTTTATGGTCTGCCATGTAATAGAGTCCGAATAGATCTGCCCGTGCCTCCTCGATGGTGCTCCCGTAGGCCTTCAGTGCATTTGGGTCGGTTCCCGGCAGTAGTTGTCCGCTACCATGGCCCAGACATTCATGCAGGTCGGTATGGAGTTCATCGGTAACGCTTTCCCATCGGCGAATAGTGGCAAGAGTCGGCTTGTCTATGACAAATTCTTCAAGAAACCCGTTACCTTGCGCTGCCCTGTTATAGGATTGGGTGATATTGCTTATCGTAACACTCTTGGATCCGTAGCGAGCTCTTATCCAGTCGGCATTCGGTAAGTTGATACCAATAGCCGTTGAGGGATACTCATCACCTGCGAGCATGGCGGCGCAGATGACTTTGGCCGACACTCCTTTCACTTTGGGTTTCTTGAATCGGTCATCCACGGGCGAATGGTCTTCAAACCACTGGGCGTTTCTACTGATCATTTCCGTTCGTTTTGTAGCTTCATGGTCTTTGTATTCTACCAGGCCTTCCCAAGAACCCTTCAGTCCTAAGGGATCGCCGTATACCTCGATAAACCCGTTGATGAAATCGATATCTCCTTGTTGCTCTTTGAGCCATTCTATAGAGAAGTCGTCAAAGGTTTTCAAATCCCCGTCCTTGTAGTAGTGCAACAACAGGCGGATGACTTTTTTCTGCTGCTCATTCTCTGCATATGTTAAGGCTTTGCTAAGCCATTCTGAGATCTTTTCCAATGCTTCACCGTATAGACCGTCTACTTTCCAAACACGTTCCTTGATCCTTCCATTCTGGTCTTTCACCAGGGTGGAGTTCAGTCCCCATGACGGCTCTTCTGAAGCCCCCGTCTGTTTTTGTTTATAGAATTGTTCCACTTCAGTTTGCGATACATGGTCATAGTAGTTGCAAGCAGAAGTTTTGACCAGGTCTTCTCCATCTGTTTTATTGACACGCATGGGGAGATAGTTGGGGTCGAACATGGCTCTTGAAATTGTAGAATAGGCTTTCGATGCCGAGAACCCTTTGGGCAGGAGGTGTTCAACCTTGTTCAGTGCATCCTCAAACCATTCTGCCGAGAATGCGGGTTGAAATTTTTCACACCCATAGTGGTGGTAGATGCCACTTGAGAACCAGACTCTGCGCAAATATTCGTGGAGTGCCTCACGCTCTGAATCATGCCCTGTGAAGTCGTAGCCCTGCCACACGGCTTCAAGACATTTACGGATGAGAAGATTGAATTTCCCCGTTTGATCAAAAATGATGTCACGCCCAAATAGGGCGGCTTTGCTCAGGTAATAGATATATAACTTTTGCTTTAGGCTGAGGTTCTCCCAACCGGGCAGGTCGTACCGCAGCATTTGAATGTCGGCAAAACGAACGTTGTTTATCTCGTTAAGCATTGATATAAGTCAATTATGTATAGAATGAATCGCTGCGGAAGAAACGGCGCCTAAAAGATCACGGTAATCAAAGTCTCATGAATCTTTTCGTTCGTTTTGTCCGCAGCGATCATAAGAAATTTTCAGGTCACTCGCTTATAGCAGCGACGGGAATGACTCCTTCACTAATAGGAGGCATGGCGTTCTCTCCATTCAGTGGTCGCTTAGCGGCCCGCTTGGAGAATTGCTTCAATTTATACTCACGGGGGGTGATTTTGTTGATTCTGAAGAAAGAGGCATAGAACGACTGACGGTTGGCAAATCCTACCATATCTGAGATGTCTTCCATGTTGAGGCTCTTGTTGTCTTTCTTAGAGAGTAGGGCCATTGCGTCCTTGATACGCTGTTTGTTTACAAACGACGTATAATTCATTTTGAATCTAACATTGATCACGGCAGAGATGTAGCGTGAATTCGTGTTCAGGTCAGCAGCCAATTGTTTGGCGGAATAATCCTTATCCAAATATTTCTTCTGTTTGACGATGATGTCGTAGATCTGCGTCTCTAATCGATCCATCAGTTCGGGATTGACCAGGTTCCTGTAAGCCGCCATCTTTACTTTCTTGGGTGTGATGTTATATTTAGTCATCAGAGTAAAATTTATTTCCTTTTATGTCTCCTTTCACTCGTTAAACATGAGAGCCCCCACGCGAGGGGTAATCCACCAATTTTCAATGCAAATATACGTTTTTTATTTTAAATCGTCAAGATTTCTTTGACCTATGAACGTAAAAAAATGTTTTTTTTTGTCGTCTTGAAAAAACCAAGCAAATAATTAAGGCGTATTCATTCTTTTCTTTTACATACTTGTCGTTAGTGAATGAGAATCCTTCTTAGCTGATGGGCCTATGGCTTGATTCATCACTATGCCTTTCTTTTATAGTTGACATTTCCGGCAGGTCAGCCAGATTTCGGCGCTTCCGGAAGAGTTTTGCTATGGAAATCCAATTGATCGTTGGCGCGAAAAAATATTTATCACGGTGTGTTTTCATGCTCTTGATCCGTTGTGTCTTGACGAATTGGACAGCATTCGCCGCACAACCAAAAACGTTAAACTACATGCTTTATGCGAGACCGGAACGAGAGTAGGAGGTGAGGTCTCCGCCTTTACTCCCTCTTTTATTCTGTTAAGTTTTTTGCTAACGCAGCGGCTGTATCAACCATAAACGTGACTAAGCCGCACATGTATCAACCAAATATAAAAGTAATGTTTAACCGGGTCAACCAACATTAAAAATAAGGCTAAAAGTAGTCAACCAAAAGCGTTCAACTACAGTGTGGCATTCGCCGCACTATAACGTGTGGCATTCGCCACAGCATCGTGTGGCTTCCGCCGCATCGTCGTGTGGCTTCCGCCGCATCGTCGTGTGGCTTCCGCCGCATCATCGTGTGGTTTCCGCCGCATCATCGTGTGGCACTCGCCACGGTCGACATGCTTGTAATATCCCTTTCTCTTTTATAAAAAAAGCGCTGGCACAATTTATGCCAGCGCTTTGGATGATGTTATGCTGAGCTTGTTATTTAGCGACTTTCTCCAAACGTTTCATCATGGAGAACATAAATACGGCAGAGAGGAGGCAGAGGACGATGAATACTGCCCATACCGACCAAAGCGGCAGGTCGCCCCACAGATAGCCGCCTACGCTGACGAGCATGTTGCCAAATGCTGTGGCAACAAACCAGCCGCCCATCATGATTCCCTTGTACTTGGGAGGTGCCACCTTGCTGACGAAACTGATGCCCATAGGCGAGAGCAGGAGTTCTCCGAAGGTGAGGATGAGATAGGTGCCGATGAGCCAGTTGGCGGAGACGAAGTCGCCGTCTGCTCCCAATGCTTTCTGTTCATTGGGTGTGGGCAGGCCTGCTGAAGCGAGGCACATTATTGCGTAGGCACAGGCTGCAACGAGCATACCGTAGGCAATTTTGCGGGGAGCTGATGGCTCTTTTCCTTTTCGGGCCAAGGAACTGAAGATGGCCATACTTACCGGCGTCAGTGCTACTACGTAGAATGGATTGAATTGCTGGAAGATCGGTGCGCTTACCTCTACTGTGCCATTGGCATTTTTATAGTCGAAGCCCAAAATACAGCAGGCTACGATAATAAAGGCCAAAGAGATGACACGTCCCTTGTTGGACTTGCTTTGGAATAAGCCAAACAGGGCGTAAACGATGAAAATGATGGCAACGAGGTTGACCACATTAAAGGCCATGCTCTGAATGCCTGTAGATGTCTTTTGGGTAAACTCATTGGCAAAATAGGTCAGGGTCAGACCGTTCTGATGGAAGGCCATCCAGAAGAAGATCACCACTGCAAACACCAGACAAAGGGCAACGATGCGCTCCTTGGTCTCTTGTGGAGTCAACTCTTCAACATGCTCATTGTTGGCCTCGGCTGCATTCACCTGTGCGGCGTTGCCTTCTACATGACGGAAGGTAAAGCGGAATGCGTAATAAATGAGGATAGAGATGATGAGTGAGGCACAGGCCACACCAAAAGAGAAATGGTAGGCTGAGGCCGACTCGAAGCCTTGGGTCATCGCCCAGTCGTGGATTTTTACTGCGGCAGTGGGTGCAAACAGAGCACCAATATTGATGGCCATATAGAAGATAGAAAATCCGGAGTCGCGCTGTGAACTGTATTTGGGATCATCGTAGAGATTACCCACCATTACCTGCAGATTACCTTTAAACAAACCGGTTCCAAAACTGATGAGTATCAGTGCTGCCAACATGCAAGCCATGGCAAAACCATTGCCGCCTAACGGCACGGCGAGGAAAAGGTAGCCCAAGAACATGATGATGATACCAATGGTTACCATCTTGCCATATCCAAATTTGTCGGCGAGTGCTCCGCCCACAAGGGGCATGACATAGACCAAAGCCAGAAAAATACTGTAGATTAGACCGGCATTTCCAGGTGTGAGTCCGAAGTTGGCTCTCAAGAAAAGTGCGAAAACGGCGATCATCGTGTAGTAGCCGAATCTCTCGCCAGTGTTGGCCAGGGCCAACGCATAAAGACCTTTAGGTTGATTTTCAAACATATTTTTAGGTGTTAAAATTAAATATCTCTTAGATAAGTCAGTTTGATCATAATACTTCCATTATTGCTCTTCGAAAAGTAGTCACGTTTGCTGTCGCCATAGATATTGCCGAGACCATAATAATATCGTCCTTCAAGGAGGAAATGGCCTATCTTGGGCGCCGAAAATTCTATTCCCGCGCCGGCAGCAATTCCGTAGTCGAATTTGTTCTCAACGCTCATACTGTCTTGCGCATAAACTTTGTTGGCCCGGTCATCCATGTTGCGTTGATCAAAGGCAAAGTTGGAATCAGTGCTCTCGCTGAGTAAATAACCGAATTGTGGACCGGCCTGAATAAAAAACTGGAAACCCTTCTGCTCTTTTCCCCAAGCTAAGTGGGCAAATATGGGAACTTGAATATAGTTGAGTGTACGCTTATAGTTCTCAGCCTCTTTGGTGGAGGCATTGATCACGGGCTGGTTGTTGACATCTTTAATGTTCTCTTTCCATCCGAGCTGGGCATAGTTCACTTCAGCGTAGATAGAGCAAATGGTTGAGAAATATTTCTCGCACACATACCTCATCGAGAGCCCCCCGGTCATGCCTCCATGCTTGCCTTGAGAAACAGAAGGGGTGAAGCCTATGTTGCTCATGGCATAGCCACCATTTACACCTATCGAGAAGATGCTTCGGTGATCGCCGATTTGTGCCCGCATGGTGTTGGCGACTAATGAGAACAATATGAGGAAGGTAATGCTTCTTATTTTCATAGGATTTGTCAGTCGTCAATAATTGATTGCTTCCAGTTTCTGATTGGGCAAATAGTGAATGAGTATGAAGGCGTCGTTCTGATAGCCGCCATTGGCCACGCGTTCAAAACGCAGCGGAGTCTGCACTGGTTTGTAGTTGCTTTCTTTCGCGGAGCCGGTAAAGTTCTTGCCCTTGCTGGACAAACCGCGGATGAAAAATTCTGCTTGATCGTAGCCGGTGATGGCGAAGTGGGGCAGAGCCCAGATCATTTCTCCTTTAAACCATTGGCGATACTCTCTTTCGAGGTTTTGAGTCGAAGCTGACAGGCTGTTGTAATAAAACGTCGTGGGGATATACGTGTCGTATTTGTGGAAATACTCCAAATAGACATTTGTATAAAGCAGCCATTCGGTATATCCGAAAAGAGACACTTGTATATTGGGATGATTGGCTTTCATTCCATCCAGTTTTGCCAGGCAGACGTTGAGCTCTGGCGAACGCCCCGTGTTGAGAATGACAACATTGGTTTTGGAGGCACTGAAAGCCTTGGCAAAGTATTCCTCCGACGACTTCAAGTTGGTGATGGAATACTGTATGTTGTGCTTTTCCAAGACTTTTCTCAGTCCGAAAGTGAACCCTCCTTTCTTAGAGGTGGTGTCGTTGCAGTCGACGAATATGGGATGATATCCTTGAAAACGTTGCATGAAGACATCGATCGACTGTTTGTTCACTTTATCAGGATTTTGATATACTTGAAACACTGCGTTGTTGGTGGCCACGTCGTTGCCGTTAATAGAGAAGGGAATCACCAGACGAATGCCGTTGTTTTGGCAGAAACGGGCCAAGTAACCCACTTGAGAGGTATATAGTGGGCCGAAAATAATGTCGCGGTCTTTTGCCTTGGGCTCCAAGAGAGTCTGTCTGATATCGGCATCAATGGGAACGTTCCATGCCGCCACGTCGGTCGAGATTCCCTCCTGGCTGAGCTGGTCGCAAGCCATAAGTATTCCGCGGTAGAATTCCACCATTCGTCTGCCATCGCCGTCATTGTCGTGAAGTGGCAACATTACCCCGATTTTTACCTTGTGTTCTTGTTGGGCATTGGTTTTATTGGCAGTCTGAACCTTCTGGCCCGTTTTCACGCTTTGCGTGTTTTGAGGACTTTGGGCTTCATGGCCTTTGGGTGACGGATGCTCCTTAGTATAGGGGATGAATATGAAATCGTCTTTTTTTAGTTTGTATCCTTCAACCTTCATTTCCGGGTTGGCGTCCATCAGCTCCGGTATGGAGATGCCATATTTGTTGGCGATGCCGAATATCGTATCCTTTTTCTTCACCTTATACATGTCGCGCCACTTGGTAGTTTGAGCGGTGATACCCAAACAGAAAACACCAAGAAAAACGAGAAATAGAATTTTCTTAAAAGTCTCCATCTAAATTTTTGTTTATATCCATTTGCAAAAATACAAAAAAATATCAAGTAGGCATGATTTATACCTTCTTTTTTATTAACTTTGCATTCTACATCATGATGTATAACGAATGAAAAAAGAACTTATTATATTCTTCGGGCTGTTGTTGTTTGCCTGTAAGGCTATGTCACAGGCTTCCTATCCCCTGATAGATCCCCAAGGAACCTATGCCGATGATAGTGGCGATGAGCAGACGTCTACCTCGATATCGGGCAATGCCCCATTGACTGTTCATTTTGCAGCCAATCCTTCAGAGACAAGTGGATGGAGTAGTTATTATGAGTGGCGCTTTTACAAAGACACCCGTGAGAATTCTCCTTACATGGTGCGCTATGATGAAGAGACTGATGTGACGTTTAATGATGCTGGTACACATTTGGTCGTCTGCTATGCCATGTTCATTCAAGGCACAGACACTGTTGCCTATACCGACGAGTATTGGAACGAGACGGGCCCTATCACTGTAACGATCTCCGAGAGTCGTCTTGAGATGCCCAATGGATTCTCGCCCAATGGTGACGGCATTAATGATATCTATAAGGCTAAAAAAGGCTGGCAAAGTATAGTGGACTTCCATGCTTATATTTTCAACCGTTGGGGACAGAAACTCTATGAATGGACAGATCCTAACGGAGGATGGGACGGTACTTTTCATGGAAAGGATGTAAAGGAAGGTGTCTATTTTTGCCTTGTTAAAGCCAAGGGGGCTGATGGACGCAATTATCATATTAAGACAGACGTGAACTTGCTGCGTGGCTATACTGAATCGAGTGGGGCCAGCGCCAGCGAATAGACGAGATATTGGCAAATGGATAACAAAGCAGGATGGATTATTGTTGAGGGCGCCAGGGTCCACAACTTGAAAAATATTGATGTGAGAATTCCCCGAAAGTCTCTCACTGTGATTACAGGCTTGTCGGGTTCGGGTAAGTCTTCTTTGGCCTTTGACACAATTTTTGCGGAGGGGCAACGGCGTTATATAGAAACATTTTCGGCTTACGCTCGAAACTTTTTGGGTAATATGGAGCGCCCCGACGTCGATAAAATCTCTGGGCTCAGCCCGGTGATCAGCATTGAACAGAAGACAACCAACAAGAATCCCAGGTCTACAGTCGGTACGACCACTGAAATTTATGATTATTTACGCTTGCTCTACGCTCGTGCGGGTACGGCATACAGTTATGTCACGGGTGAGAAGATGGTGAAATATACAGAGGAGAGGATTATCGACATGATTGGCGAAGACTATGCCGGTAAGGCTATCTATCTGTTGGCCCCTCTCGTCAGACAGCGCAAGGGACATTATCGCGAACTCTTTGAGAGCATGCGTCGTAAGGGCTACCTTTATGTGCGTGTCGACGGAGAGATAAGGGATATCGTCAGAGGCATGAAGGTTGATCGCTATAAAAACCATAATATAGAGGTTGTCGTAGACAAAGTGAAAGTGGCGGACTCGAAGGACAATGTTCCCGAATCACAAAAGGAGCGTTTCCGCCAGTCTGTAGCTACAGCCATGAGGCAAGGCGATGGAACGCTGATGGTTCTCGACAAGACTTCGGGCGAGGTGAGGAATTTCTCCAAGCGGCTGATGGATCCCGTAAGCGGGATTGCTTATGGTGATCCTGCGCCTAATGTCTTTTCGTTTAATTCTCCGGAGGGGGCTTGCCCGCGATGCAAGGGATTGGGGTATATCGATCGGATCGACTTGAAAAAAGTGATACCCGATGACAAACTGAGCATTTACCAAGGTGCCATCTCTCCACTTGGAAAATTTAAGAACCAGATGATATTCTGGCAGATCGACACCATTCTGCACAAGTATGACTGCAACCTGAAGACTGCCATCAGGGACATTCCAGAGGAAGCACTCAACGAGGTGCTTTATGGAAGCATGGAGAACATTCGTATCTCGAAGGATCTTGTGAAGACTTCGACTGACTACTTCGTGGAATATGATGGCGTAGTGAAATATTTGGAATCGGTCATGGACAGCGACTCTTCTCTGAATGGAAAGAAATGGGCCGACCAATTTCTTACTAAGGCGGAATGTCCGGAGTGTCATGGCCAACGGCTGAAGAAGGAGGCTCTTTATTATCGAATTTGGGACAAGAATATTTCTGAAGTAGCCCATCTTGATATTAGGGAGTTGAAGGATTGGCTTGACCATGTGGAGGAACATCTTGAGCCCCAACAGCAGATCATCGCTGCTGAGATCATCAAGGAATTGCGCTCACGTGTGACTTTCCTTTTGGAAGTAGGTCTCGATTATCTGAGCCTCAACCGTCAGTCGGCAAGCTTATCAGGAGGTGAAAGTCAGCGCATCAGGTTGGCCACACAGATAGGCAGTCAGCTTGTTAATGTGCTCTATATACTTGACGAACCGAGTATCGGTTTGCATCAGCGTGATAACGAGCGTCTCATCCGATCGCTCAAGGAGTTGAGGGATTTGGGTAATACGGTCATCGTTGTCGAACACGACGAGGACATGATGAGAGCAGCAGATTGGATCATAGACATTGGCCCAAAGGCTGGAAGAAAGGGAGGTGATGTGGTCTTCCAAGGCACGCCTGAGGAAATGTTGAGGTCACACACGCTCACAGCTCAGTATCTTAATGGAGAAGAGAATATCGAAGTGCCTTCAATTCGCCGCAAGAGTGAGAAGTTTATTACCCTGTGTGGTTGTACAGGGAACAACTTGAAGCACGTGGATGTGAAGTTTCCCTTGGGCACGCTTATCGTCGTCACCGGTGTGTCCGGTTCTGGAAAATCCACGCTCATCAACGAAACCTTGCAACCCATCCTTTCACAACATTTCTATCGTTCTTTGAAAAAGCCCATGCCGTATGAGCGGATTGTGGGTGTAGAACTGATAGACAAGGTGGTAAATGTTGATCAAAGTCCAATCGGACGCACGCCACGTTCCAATCCAGCCACGTATACTGGTGTCTTTTCCGACATTCGTTCGCTATTTGTCAATTTGCCAGAGGCGAAGATACGTGGATATAAGCCTGGCCGTTTCTCGTTCAATGTGAAGGGAGGCCGTTGTGAGGCTTGTGGCGGCAATGGTTATAAGACTATAGAAATGAACTTTCTTCCGGATGTAATGGTTCCTTGCGAAGTTTGTCATGGCAAACGCTACAATCGTGAGACTCTTGAGGTGAAATTCAAGGGCAAGAGCATTGCTGATGTTCTTGATATGACTATCAATCAGGCAGTTGAGTTTTTTGAGAATGTGCCCTCAATCCTTCCGAAAATCAAAGCGCTGCAACAAGTAGGCTTGGGCTATATCAAGTTGGGCCAAAGCTCTACAACGCTCTCGGGAGGTGAGAGTCAGCGAGTTAAACTTGCAACTGAACTTGCTAAGCGCGATACAGGAAAAACGCTATATATTCTCGACGAACCGACAACGGGATTGCATTTTGAGGACATCCGTGTACTTATGGGTGTGCTGGAGCGGCTTGTAGACAAAGGTAATACCGTCATCATCATAGAGCATAACCTTGACGTGATCAAGCTGGCCGACTACATCATCGACATGGGTCCCGAGGGAGGACGGGGTGGTGGTAGGGTCGTCCTGACAGGTACACCAGAAGAAGTAGCTCAGTCGAACAAAGGCTATACGGCACGTTTTCTGAAAGAAACTTTGGAGCGGGCCCTGCCCCGAAAGGTCGATTCTCCGGAGTAACGGTAGAAGAAAAACTTTATTTGCCGGTTGAAAGAGGGAAAAATCTTTCCATGTAGGATACTTTTCTGTTAAGCCAGGCCTATCATTCTTTTGTAGAACGAAATCTGGGGTTTCTCTCTTTTCGCGTTTTTGGTCGGCTAATGGTTGTTGAAGCCTCGTAGAATATAAAAAAGGTAAGCACTGCTCTTCCAGTGCTTACCTTTTTAGTCGTAAGGAGTGTTACTATGGATTACTTTTTGAAGTAGCGGTTGTAAAGTCCAATGAAGCCTGCGGCGTGGCGAGCCTCGTCCTTAGCCATCTCGTGGATGGTATCGTGAAGTGCGTCAGAGCCTTCTGCCTTAGCCTTCTTGGCCATCTCAAACTTCTCTGCGCAGGCACCCTTCTCAGCCTCGATGCGAACCTCGAGATTTGTCTTGGTGTCGTGAAGGATCTCATTGCCGAGCAGTTCTGCATAACGGCTTGCATGGTTGGCTTCCTCAAGTGCATAGTGCTCAAAGGCGCGTGCGATTTCTGGATAGCCCTCACGGTCTGCCTGGCGAGCCATAGCCAAATACATACCAACCTCTGTGCATTCTCCGGCGAAGGTGTTTTTGCAGTGAGCCACTACATCTTCGCTTACCTTGTCTGTGTAAGCACGTCCCAATTCATGGACTGTAGCAAACTCTGGAGCCGTGTCCTCTGTGATCTCCTTGAACTTAGAGGCAGGAGCACCACAAAGCGGGCACTTAGCGGGAGCTTCCTCACCTTCATAAACGTAACCACAAACAGTGCAAATGAATTTCTTTTTCATAATGAATCAGTTTTTATAATGAGTTCTTTATTGTTTTTTCTTTTCTGATTAAGAGTATCTTTGTTTTGTCTTCTCTTTGTCTTTCGCAAGGCAATCTTTGCAGATTCCTTTGTAATACAATTGTTCCTCGCTCACCAAGTGCCCATCGACCATAAAGTCGTTCTTGAGCGCAGGTGCCGGCTCGTCAAACAAGTCGTAAACTTTCCCACAGTTCTTGCAGTAAAAGTGAACATGCGGATTCATATTGCCGTCGTAACATACACGATGGTCATCGATGGTTATCATCTGAGCCACGTGATTGTCGGCAAACATACGAAGGGTGTTGTATACCGTCGTCTTACTCAATGTAGGGATGTCGTGGCACATGGCCTGATAAACTTCGTCAACGTTTGGATGATTGGTATGTTTAATCAGATAATCCAATATGGCAAGACGTTGCAGGGAAGGTCGGATGCCATGTTCGGTCAATCTCTTATATGCGTCTGCTTTTTCCATCATGTGTTTTTTTATTTCTTGTTTTGCGCTGCAAAGGTAATGTTATTTTTATGAATAACAAAGAATGTTTTGTACTTTTGTAATCGGTATCTTTGCACCAACAAATTTCAGAAATTAGCAATGTAGCAGATTTCGGAAAAATGAATGTAGCAGATTTCGGAAATTAGCAATGTAGCATTTCCGGCAAATAAGGATGCAACATTG
>Ga0256405_10002683_pt1 | contig 39500 bp, 29 predicted proteins | sample RumenRJG_02DNA_FD_189096 | JGI IMG/M metagenome (GOLD analysis project Ga0256405, IMG submission 189096) | Bovine rumen microbial communities from Lethbridge, Alberta, Canada - RJG_02 | ecosystem: Host-associated > Mammals > Digestive system > Stomach > Rumen | place: Canada: Alberta... | reverse complement strand
GGTCAGCGACGGCAGGACCCGTTCGTAGAGCCGGACGGCCTCTTGCCATTCGGGGTAGGTCCGGTGGCGTTCCGTGTCCGGCAGGCTGAAGCCCCCCGGTCCCTCGACGCTGTGCCATCCCCGGCGCACATAGCCGGCATTGTAGAGCACGGAGGCCAGCGCGGCGGTGAGCCTTTCGTTGCCCGGGAATTCGATCAGGGCTTCGCGGGCGAGGGAAACACATTCGTCCATATTGACGTCTTCGCCGTTGTTCTCCCGGTTCATCCGGTTGATGCGATCCGCCAGCTCGTCGATTCTTTTCTTTCGCTCGTTGTCGTATCCGAACAGCTCGTCGATGGACACGCCGAAGTAGTTGGCGATGGAGGGGATCAGCTCCATGTCGGGATAACAGATGCTTTTCTCCCAGCGCGAGACCGCCTGCGGGGAGACGCCAAGGGAGGACGCCACCTCCTCCTGTGTCCGGCTGTCCCGGAGTCTGAGCGCGCGGATGTTGGTTCCGAGTTCGATTGTCATATGGGATTCCTCCAAAGAAGAGAATCACCGGCCGGTGTGCCTTTATTGTACCCGCTCCCCGCCCGGATTGCAAGCATCAATTGATTGGAGAAAAATCAATCAAAGCGTGAAAAAGCCGCGCACCCCCGGAAAAGGGATGACGCGGCTATGTGCTGTTTATGTGAATCAGACGTTGATCTTCCAGCTCTTCGCCAGACCGGGGAACTTCACGTTATCAACCTTGCCGGGGCAGAGAGGATATTCGCCCAGGCAGACGAAGATGAACCACGCGGCGGTGGTGCCGTTGTCCTCGTCTCCCGGGAAGCCGTCCGGCTCGTCGGAGAAGTGCTCCAGAGCCGCCTTGTGGGCCCAGTACGCCGCCTTTTCCGGATGACCCAGATAGGCATAGATGAAGGGCAGGTGGAAGGAGGGCTGGTTGGAGATGGCGAACTGGCCCAGATCCACCGCCGCCATTTCGGTCATCTCGTGGATCTCTCCGCCGTAGCCGTGGACCCGGTAGAACGGCGGCAGGGCGAAGAGGGCGTCCAGCTTTTCGATCAGCTTGTCCTCCCCTCCGTAGAGCGCGCAGAGCCCCTCGATGTCGTGGGGAACCGCGAAGGTGGACTGCCATGCGGAGGCCTCCGTGTATTCGCCTCCCCATTTCACGGGATCGAAGCCGTCCGCCATGTTCCCGTCGGTGTCGCGGCCGCGCATGAAGCCGGTCTCGGGATCGAAGAGGTTCTTGTAGTTCTTCGCCCGCCGCTCGTACTCGGGAACCAGGTCGTCCCGGCCCAGGGCCTTGGCCACCGTGGCGATGCACCAGTCTCCGTAGGCCGCGTCCAGGGTCAGGTTCACGCTCTCCCCGTGCTCGTTCCGGGGCACGTAGCCATACTTCACATAGGATTCCGCGCCGTTGCGTCCGAAGCGGGGCAGGGGACCGTTGTGGTTGGCGTGATTCAGCATCCCCTCCAGGGCGTCCTCCCAGGTCTTGCGGGAGCCGATGCCGTTCACCACCGCCGTGGCGATGACCGCGTCGATGAGGGTGGAGGGCATGCACCCCACCTCGCCGATGGAGATCCAGCGGGGCAGCCAGCCGCATTCCCGGTAGTCGTTGACGAAGCCCTCCAGCATCTCGGCGAACTCGTCCCGGGCGATCTTCACGAACAGGGGATACACGGTCCGGTAGGTGTCCCAGAAGCCGTTGTCGGTGTAGCGCACGCCCTCCCGGCAGGAGCCGTCATAGGGGGCGTAGTGGACGGGCTTTCCCTCCGGGGTCAGCTCGTAGCACTTGTGGGGATAGAGGAAGGTGCGCCAGAGGCAGGTGTAGAAGGTCCGCTCGGTTTTTGGATCGTCGAACTCCGCGTCGATGCGGGAGAGGCGCTCCTCCCAGATGCCGTCGTTCTCCGCCTTGATCTCGTCGAAGGAGCGGCCGGCGATTTCCCGGTCGATGACGGCCTCCGCATAGTCCGCGGAGAGGTAGGAGGTGCCGAGGGCGAATTCCGTGTCGGGACCGGTCAGCGCGATGTGGCAGAAGCCCTTCTCCGTGCCGTTCTCCCCGATCTTCGTCGCGGCAAAGTCCACGGCTCCCTCGGGGAACCGCAGGATGAAGAACATTTTGAAGTCTTTGGCGATGTCGCCGGAGTGGCCGGTGGTGGTGCCGACGACCTCGTTCTTTTCGGGGACGAGGGTGTAGGTATAGTCCCCCATCACCGGGAGCAGGGACAGGACGGAGGGGCGGTCCGTGTCGAAATGAAGCCGTCCGACAGCGCCCCGCTCGGTGGGGGTGACCGCGAAATCGCACAGGGAGCGCAGGAACCGGATCTTCAGCAGAGACGGGGTCATGACGTCGTCCTGAGGTCTGTGTCCGCCCCAGGCTCCGCCGGCGCTGTTTGCGACGATGTCGTTCTGGGGGGTCATGAGGAAGGTGCCGTAGTCATTGATCCAGGGGCTGGGCTGATGGGTCAGGCGGATGCCCTCGATGCTGTGGGAGTCCGGATGGTAGTACCAGCTGCCGTTCCGCTCGGTCTGGGGCGCGAAGGCCGTCATGCCGAAGGGACGCTGAACCAGAGGCAGGGTGTTGCCCTGGGAGAAGCGGGGAACCGATTTTGTCCCCTGCCGGATATTGACGAGAGAAAGTCTGCTCATAGGATCCTCCGAATCTGAAGTACCCCCATTGTACCATGATCCGGGGCGTATGGCAAGGGAAAAACTGTGAACAAGGCCGAAAAATGTTCCCGGACGCTTGACAACGCGGGACCGTTCGCCTACAATAGAACCCGGGAGGACATCAGCGCCCCGTCCCGCCACAGATGCACCAGGGTCTTTTCCCGGGTCCACTGTCCCGATACGGCCAGGGTCAGCCGGAGCGACACCCGCACGTCCCCGGGCTTCCCACCTGCCGCCGGATCACGGCGCTTTCTCCGGTCCTTCCTTCCGGGAATCGGAAATCGGAAGGAAAAGCGTTTTTTCTCAGGCTCCGGAGCGGGCATGGCGCAGTCGTCCTCCGTCAGCAGCCGCACGGCGGTCTCGCACCGGTAGCGCACTCTCCTGGCCTCCGTCCGCGCCGCCAGCTCCGCCGCCTTTTCCATCTCCGCCGCGGCGGTGTCGTAGAAGCGGTTCATGCGGTCGGCGTCCTCCGGCCTCTCTCCGTCCTCGAAGCGCGGCAGAGCGATGTCCCATCCGCGCCTCCCGCTTTTTTCCAGTCTGAATTCCCTCCAGTCCACGTCAAACCTCCCCGGATGCTCTGTCCGCGGATATGTCCCGATGCCGGAAACGCTCCCTCCGGATCGGAACGCCCGCGCGCTCCCGGGATCAGTCTATGCACGAAAGGCTTCGATTATGTCCGTTCTCTCTCCTTTGGCGGACCGGGTCCGTCCCGCCGATTTCGACGGGATCGTCGGCCAGCGCCATCTCTTCGGCCCCGACGGGATCCTGCGGCGCATGGTGTCGAAGGGCGTGATCCCCTCCATGATCTTCTTCGGCCCTCCGGGCTGCGGCAAGACCACGGCGGCCTCCATCATCGCAGCCCGGTGCGGCAAGACCCTCCACCGGCTCAACGCCACCACCGCGTCCCTCGGCGACATCCGGGACGTGGCGAAGGACACCGGCACCATGATGGGCATCGGCGGGGTGCTTCTGTATCTGGACGAGATCCAGTACTTCAACAAGAAGCAGCAGCAGTCCCTTCTGGAGTATCTGGAGGACGGGCGCATCACCCTCATCGCCTCCACCACGGAGAACCCCTATTACTATATCTACGACGCCCTCCTGTCCCGGTGCTCGGTGTTCGAGTTCAGGCACGTGGACGCGGCGGACATCGAGGAGAGGCTCCGGACCGTCGCGGCGAAGGAGTATCCGGACGCCGTGGTGGAGGAGGACGCCTTCAGGATGCTGGCGGAGGCGGGAGGCGGGGACGTGCGGCGGGCCCTCACCATGCTGGAGGCGGCGGTGGGAGCGGCGGAGGACGAGGACGGCGCGGTCCGGGTGGATCGGGAGCTGGTGCGTCAGCTGACCCCGTCCGTGAGCCAGAGCAGCTTCGACCGGGACGGGGACGTGCACTACGATCTGCTGTCCGGCCTCCAGAAATCCATCCGGGGCTCCGATCCCGACGCGGCGGTGTTCTATCTGGCCAGACTGCTGGAGGGCGGGGACCTGATCTCTCCCTGCCGGCGGCTCATGGTCATCGCGTCGGAGGACGTGGGGCCTGCCTATCCCATGGCTCCGGTCATCGTGCGCGCCTGCGTGGAGGCTGCAAGGGAGCTGGGACTGCCCGAGGCGCGGATCCCCCTGGCCAACGCCGCCGTGATCCTGGCCACCGCGCCGAAATCCAACTCCGCCTACATGGCCTACGCGGCGGCGGAGAGCGAGATCCACGCGGGACGTGGGGCCGAGATCCCGGTTCATCTCCGGAGCCCGCAGTTCCGTGGGTACAAGTATCCCCACGACTATCCCGGCCACTGGGTCGAGCAGCAGTATCTTCCGGACGATCTTATGGGAAAGCGGTTCTACGAGTTCGGCGAAAACAAGACCGAGCAGGCGGCAAAGCAGTATTTCGAGCGGATCAAGGGGGAGAAGAAGCCGTAAGGCTCCGGTTCAGTTCACCGTGATAAGCCGGCGGTACAGATCGTCGTGGTCGTAGCCGAAGGCGTCCGGCTCGTGCTCCAGAAGTCCCTTGCGCGGGTAGTAGACGTAGAACCGGCTCCCCACCGTATTCATGTCGTCCGAGCAGTCTCCGTCCGCCGACAGGAAGAAGGAATAGGGCTGCATCCACCGGCCCTCCTCCGCCTCATCCAGGACCATCCATTCGTCGAAGTTCACGCAGTCCCGGGAGGCGAACAGAAGCAGACGGGCCTCGGCGTTGGTCTGCATGGTGAGCAGGTACCGGTCCAGGGGACGGCAGTAAACGCCCTTCGCGTGGGAATCCGGATGGAAGCCCACGTCCGGCAGGATCCGCGCGCCGGCGGTTTTCATGGGATCGCTTTCGAACACGCCGCTTCCGGTGTATTTGAAGGCCGGAGGGAGCCGGTCCTCATGCATGGCGCGGGCGCACTCCTCCACGGAGATCCGGAGAGCCGTCACCCGGCAGAGGCCGCAAGCGTCGTAGTCGTTGAAATAGACGTGGAACCATCCGTCCCGGACCAGCAGGGGACAGCCCCCCATGTTGGGCAGATACCGCATCCCGTTCACTACGTTCCCGGCCAGATCCCCCAGATACCGCCAGCGCGCCCCGCCGTCATGGGAGACCGCCAGCCCGATGAAAAAGCTGTTGCCGAAACCGGGATCGGTGGGGTGGAGCAGCTCTCTGTGGCAGAAGCCCGCCAGCATGCCATCCGGGTATTTGTACGCGCTCATGATCCAGACCCCGGAGCCCCGGAAGTTCGTGTAGCCGTTGTAATCCATCTCGTAGAGGCCGGACTCCGCGAAAAGATTTTCCGCCGTTCCGGTGAAGCTGTGGTAATAGGGCTCCTCGCAGAAGCTGGTGTTGAGAAGCCTCCAACGCCCGTCCCCAAGCCGCAGGGGAACGAAGGGCGCGTCCAGGGTGAAGTCGAAGTCCCGGTCCGGGCGAACCAGCTCCGCGGGACCCACGGACAGTCTGTCGAGTACGGATGTCATGATAAAACCTCCCGCCGTATCCATGTGATGTTCATTCTCCATTGTAGCACGGAAATATGGCGGAATTGTGTACGGCGGGCCGAAACCGTCCGGATCCCGGGAAAAAGGAGAACCGGATCACGACAAGGAGGAGCTATGAACAAGCCGGATTTCAGCTCTCTGCCCCGGGCGTTCCGGGAGGATTACGCAAAATACGCCGCGGTACGGCTTGGGGGATCCGCTCTGATCCTCTGCGCCGCCGGAGCCGCCTGCTTCATTTTGGATTTTTCCGGACTGAAATACCCCGCCATGGGGCCGGTGTTTCTCATGGCGGCCGCAATTGCGGTATGCTGTGTGCTGTTCCGGCTGCACCGCTTCCTCATGCTCCCGTGGCAGGGAACGCTTGAGGGGATCGAATGCGGCGTCAGGACCGTCAGCGGCGGGAACAAGGGACGTCCCGAGCGGCGCATGATGGTGGATCTGACGGTGGACCGGGGCGAGAAGAGGCCGTACCGGATCGGGCTGTTCCGGGAGGAGGGCGTCACCCACGGCGGAGTGAAGGTCAACGTCTTCCAGCGGGAGGCTCCCTACAAGGAGGGGGACACGCTCCTCTTCCTGCCCGGGTTCCGTTATCCGGCCCGCATGGACGTGAAGGACGCGGGGGAGACCCTCGATCCGAAATTCGTCTGCCCCTTCTGCGGCGGGATCGGACCGCTGTCGAGGGAGAACTGCCCGGAATGCGGGAGAGCGGTCCTGCGCTGAGCCCTCTGTGTGCGATCTGCCGGAATCCGCTCGGAAATGCGCCTCCGATTCGGACATTTTTTTGCTCCGTCTCCCTTGACAGCGGGGCGGAAAGATGGTATAATCTCACATGTTGTTGAACCAAAGACAGCAGGTTACCGTAAAAGCGACGCCGCCACCCTGCCGAGGAGAGACGCATGAATCAGTGCATTCACGGTCTTTTTTCGCATGGAGGTGCGGATAAAGGCCGTTTTTCGTTCCTGTCATACCCTGATAAGGAGGAAACATCTACATGCCCAGCGCGAAAGTATTAGAGCAGAAGAAAGCAGTCGTGGAAGCCCTTGCGGAAAAGATGGGCCGCGCGGCGTCCGGCGTGCTCGTGAAGTACGAAGGCATCACCGTCGACCAGGACACCCAGCTCCGCAAAGCGCTCCGTGAAGCCGGCGTCGAGTATGCCGTCATCAAGAACACGCTCATCGGCAAGGCCGCGGATTCCGCCGGTTTCGAAGGACTGAAGTCCGAACTGAACGGCATGAACGCCCTGGCCATCAGCTTTGAGGATCCGATCGCTCCCGCCAGAATCCTGAAGGAATACGCGGACAAGATCGAGACCTTCGAGATCCGCGGCGGCCTTCTGGAAGGCAAGGTCGTGGACGCCGCTACCGTGAACGAGCTGGCCACCATTCCGAACAAGGAAACCCTCGTGGCGAAGTTCCTCGGCAGCATCCAGAGCCCCCTGTACAAGTTCGCTTATGTGCTCCAGGCCATCGTCGACAAGGAGAACGAAGGCGAAGCTCCCGCGGCAGAGGAAGCTCCGGCGGCCGAATAATCCGGACAGACCGGAACCGTTTCATCACTTTATAAACAAACCATTCATATACGGAGGAAATTAAAATGGCAACCGAAAAGTCTCTTGCGATTCTTGAAGAAATCAAGTCCCTTACCATCCTCGAGCTGGCTGACCTCGTGAAGGCTGTTGAGGAAGAGTTCGGCGTTTCCGCCGCTGCTCCCGTGGCTGTTGCCGGTGCCGGCGCCGCTGCCGCTCCCGTTGAAGAGAAGACCGAGTTCGACGTCGTTCTGAAGTCCTTCGGCGCCAAGAAGCTGGACGTCATCAAGGTCATCCGCGAGATCACCGGCCTGGGCCTGAAGGAAGCGAAGGACCTCGTCGAGAGCGCTCCCAAGACCATCAAGGAAGGCGTTTCCAAGGAAGACGCGGAAGCCCTCAAGGCCAAGATCGCCGCTACCGGCGCGGAAGTCGAAGTCAAATAAGTTTGTTTCCTGACCGAAACAGAACCGACTCAAAGTTCAATAACCGGAAAACAGACGTCTTTGCAGGCGTCTGTTTTTTGCGCAAAGGTTACTTTAAGTGAGTATCCCTTAGACCCGCGCTGAGAGGAAGGAAACGCTCCGCGTTTCCAGAAAAATCCGCTGTGCGCGGAGGCACCGGGGAGGGACACCATCTCTGGGCCGACTACTTTCACGAAGTGAAAGTGATGCCCCATCCCCGGAGGGTCCCCCTTGGCCGGGGAGCATAACCTGTCCTCACGGTCCTATATACAAGCCAGATTGTTCAACCCAATCCTCGCGCGGTCTTTGATCGTATAACTGGAGGTCAAAGAGATTCAGTCGCGCATTGTCATGGGTCGCGATGGAGTAAAGACGAAACAGGGTGTTCGACTTCGCGGATTGACAGCTCAACCGTAAACCATTAATGAAACGTAGGTTTTAGCCCTCTGTCCAATGCGCGTTTCGATCGCTGTTTTCGAGGCTCCAGCGCGACTGCGTCGGCGCAGGAAACCGTGGAACTTGTTCCACGCATGTTTCAGCTGACGCAACAAAGTCCGCGCGGGGACTTGGGTTGCACAATAAGGCTTGTATACAGATATGAGCGGTCAGGTTATGCTCTCCGGCCAAGGTGGACCCGCACGAGGGACACCTGCGGCCTGAGCTGGTGTCCCTCGTGCCGCTCGTCCCGCGCAGGGACATCAAATCCGCAAAGGCGAAGCCTTTGCTTCCTTAGGAATGCGGTCTGCGGCTGGCAGGAGGAATGCGGTCTGCGGCTGGCAGGGTTTGGGCATAAGGGATATTCCTTAAATGATCCCTTACCATACAAACACCGGCTGACGCGCTCTCCTTTTCATGAGGAGGGACCGTCAGCCGGTTTGCGCTTCGGGCGCTGTGTCCGCTTATTCCCCGTTCACCGCCTCGAAGGAGAATTCCTCCCCGTGGATCAGGTTTTTCTCCCGCTTATCGCCGATGGAGAGGGGATTATAGAAGCTGAAGTCGCAGTCCCCGGCGGTCTCGTACAGGACGCCGTTGTACCGCTGGGCGTTGACCACCGTCAGGGAGGAGTCCTCCGCCCGGAGCAGGGGAGCGTCCGAGCCGATGTTGTCCCCGCCCAGGTTCACCGCCAGCACGTCCTTTGAATCCCGGACCTCCAGCACCGTTTTCACGCCGTAGGCGAAGTAGTTCAGCACCTGCTCCCCCGACGCCCCCTCCAGGGTCAGGAACACGCTCCGGTCCCGGAGGACGGGGAAGAGCTTGTCGAAGACCTCCCCCTCCGGGATCCAGCCCTCGAGGAAGTTCAGCCCGTGGCGCATCATGACGGTGGCGTTCTGCAGGCATCCCTCGATGTACCCGTCCCGTCCTCCCGCCTGAATGCCGCGGTCGTAGCAGCAGGCGGTGACCTTCTTGATGAAGTGCCGGTCGCATCCGGTGAAATCCACTCCGGAGCCCGCCGCCGCGATGGCCACGTTGACGCAGTACACGTCCTCCCCGGTCCCGCGGATCACGAAGGGCGTCCCGGCTGCCTTTTCCGGACCGTTCTCGGAATAGACGAACCGGATCCCGCTGACTCCCGCCCGGGCTCCCAGCGTCAGCAGCGCCGGGTCCGAGGAGGGCTGTCCCATGCCGTAGACCGAGGAGATCAGGGTCCCCTTCGACCATCCGGTCTGACCGCGGGTGGGAACGGAGGAGGAGCCTCTCAGCTCCACACCCTCGGGAACGGTCACCGGCCGGTCCAGACGGTAGGTCCCGGCGGGAAGATAGAGGATGCCTCCGCCTGCCTCGCCCACCTGATTCAGCGCGTCCTGAAGCTCGGCGGATACGTCCAGGCTGTTGTCGGAGCGGAGCGGCGCGGTCCAGGCGGCCGTGCGGGGAGCGGTGTGGGTCCGGCCATAATCGACGGCGAGGGAGGAAAGATCCCCCTCGGAGATCCGGACGGTGCCGCCGATCTCCGTATCCTCCGGGAAGGCCACGTCCGTCAGCTTCACGATGGCGCGGGTGTTGTTGACGATGGGCTCCGGGCAGTCCTCAAAGGAGGAGCGCGCGAGATTCATGCCCCAGCGCTGATCCATGTCGTCGATCAGGAGACCAACAGAGCAGCGGCGCACCGTCACGTCCGCCATTTCGCCGTTGAAGGTCACGCGGGTTCCCCGGACGGTGTGGATCCCGGTCAGGCAGTCCTCCACGGTGATGTCGGCGAACTGATCCCATTCCAGATCTCCCAGCACCAGCCCCTCGGCGTTCTCCCGGGTGTATGCCGCCAGGGTCTCCCGGTCGGGCGCGCCGGGCAGGGGAGAGCTTGCCCAGTAATCGGGGGACACGCGGATGGATTTCCAGGTGCCCACGTCCGCCTCGTTGCAGGATTTGACGGCGTGGGAGAGGAAGGTGCCCCGGAAGTTTTCGATGGTGGTCTGTTCGTGGGCGTTGTTCTCGACGACGCAGGCCCCGATGCCCCGCCAGCCGTTGACCACCAGCACGTCCCGGATGGTCTGGAGCATGTAGCCGCCCTGCCCGTTTCCGGTGACGTAAAATGTATAGGGATAGGGGACCGGCTTCTCCAGAGTCTGATCCGGATACCAGACGGTGATCCCGCAGACGCCGCAGCTGCCCCGGAGTACAAACAGGGAGGACGCCGGGCTCGATCCGCTCTTCGGCTTCGCCTTGATTATGGTTCCGTATTCCCCGGCGGTCTTCGGATCGTCGTCGGCTCTCTGCCCCTGCAGGGTCACGAAGGCCGGGATCTCCACCGTGGCCGTCAGAAGATACTCTCCCGCCGGGAGCCAGACCGTGCCGCCGCCCTTCGCCGCGCAGGCGGTCAGAGCCTTCCGCAGAGCCGGGCCGCTGTCGCGTTTTCCGGTGGGATCCGCTCCGTAAGCCGCGTCGGTGGCCACGATGTCCGCGATGATGGGTTCATCCCCGGGTCGGGCGGGGGCGATCAGGGCGGGGCGGGTCTCCTCCGTGAGGGCGGTCAGGGTCAGCGTCTCCCGCTGTCCCGCGGAGCGTCCTCCCGCCGGAACGGAAACGGATTTTGCGCTGAGCCAGTTTTCCGCGAAGTCGTCCACGGCCCGGCGCAGCATGCCGCCGTCGGATGCCGAGAGACAGATTTTGTTGCCGTACTTTGCCATCAGATAACCTCCGTATGTCTGAAGAGAGGACCCGTCTTCGGCGGTCAGGGCGGCGAAGTCGGCATAGCAGGCCGCGCTTTCCGGTCGCGAGGTGAGCCCCACCAGGATTTCGTAAGCCTCGGGATCCGCCTCCGCGCCGTCGTCCGTCAGCTTGAACTTTTTGCCGGTCCTGTCGTTGACGGCCTTGATTAGGGCGGAGGCGCAGGCGGCGGTCTCCTCATCCGCTTCGGCGGGCTTGATGACCGTGAACAGGGGGCGTCCGTCCGATCCGAACAGGGGAAGGGTGACGGGATCGGCCTCCTGCGAATCGTCCGGCTCCTGCGCTCCGGTATTTATTCCGTCCGCGGGCGCGGGATCGGCTCCGGAAACCCGGGAAGTCTGCGGAACGGCGGGGGCATTTTTCCGGCATCCGGGCAGAAGGAGCAGGACCGGAGTCAGCAGCAGAGCCGCCGAAACAATGAGAAATCGCTTTGCGTTCATGGGAAGATCCTTTGAAAAAGCCGCACAGCCCATGGGGTTGACTGTGCGGCGGATAACGGCGGGGTTCCTTATGATTTTCTGCGGGTGAAGGTCACGCCCAGCAGCGCGGTCACGGAGATCAGCGCGATGAAGAAGGCCGCGTCGAAGGTGTTGGCGGAGAGCTCGGGCTCCGGATCGGGTGCCGTGGAAGGAATGAGTACGGGCTCCTCCACCTGGGGCTCCTCGACCTCTTCCACCGTGGCTTCCGGTTCCGCGGCGGGCTCCTCGACGGCGGGCTCCTCAGCGGGCTCGGCAGGCTCCTCGGCCGGTTCTTCCTCAGCGGGTTCCTCCGCGGGCTCAAGCTCCTTCGGGATCACCAGATACACGGGCAGATCGTTCCCGAAGGCGTCGTTTTCATTTCCGAAGCCCACGTAGTCCAGCTCCATGGAGAGAGGACCCTCCGTGAACATGTAGATGCGGAAGAAGCTGACGGCGGCCCGGTTGAAATCGGCGTCGTAGGAATCGGGCAGATCCAGATCCAGCTTCAGCTCATTCCAGCCGTCCTGCAGGTCCAGACCGGAGACGTCCCAGTGGATCTCCTGCTGGTCGGGATTGAGCTTGGAGGTGAGCTCCAGCTGTCCGTTGCCGGTGAAATGGTCGACGCCGTCCAGGAAGAGCCGGATGTAAGCGTATTCGGTCTCCTCCGTATTGACGGGAGTCAGCTCCATGGCGGCCTGAACGGCAATGGCGCCCACGTCCCCTTCGCCGGTCCGCTTCACGTCGTCCTTCGGGACATGCTCCTCCCGCTGGACCTCGCCCAGCTCCGTGGCGATGGAGGAGAAGTCCTCGTTCTCGCCGCCGAAGGCCACGTAGTCCAGGGCCACCAGGTTCTCGCCCTCGGTGAAGAAGTAGATGCGGAAGTAGTTGATCTTCTCAAAGTCGGGCATGCCGCCGGTCTCGCGCCCGGAGAAGAGGTCCACCTGCCATTCGTTCCAGCCGGCCTCCATGTCCATGGTTCCCAGATCCCAGTTGAATTCCTGGGCGTCGCAGGTGCCGGAGGAGGTGATCTCGATCTGTCCGTTGTTGGCGTAGGCCTCGGGATCCTCGATGTAGTAGCGGATGTACAGATAGTCCGCCTCGTCCAGATTGAAGGGCTCCTCGAAGTTCACGTCCAGAACCAGCGCCCCGCTGGCTCCGTTCTTGAAATTGTTCTCCGCGCCGCCGTTCTGATACATGACGGTGCCCGCCGCGGCGGAGACGGCCAGCAGCAGGGAAAGGGCGGCGAAGAGGAAGACGATGGACAGTTTTTTCATGTTCGCTGTTCTTCCTCCTTTGTTCATGATGCGGTAACTGTTCATTTTCATTATACCGGATTCTCCCCCCTTTGTCAAGGCTTCGGGGCAAGGAAACGGAGCGGAGGCGCGGAATTTCTGCCCGGACCGGAGGAAGGATGGGAAATGACGCTTCTGTTTTCCGTTTATAAACAGGGTTCAGGATAAATTTACCGCGCGTTCACGTTTTTAGCAACGGCAGGCAATATCCCGCGTCTATAATGTCATCCGGTCAAGCTGAGATCATTTTATGCTGAAAGGATCAAAACCATGAAAAAGAGATGGATCTGTTCCGTCCTGGCCGCCCTGCTGCTTGCCTCCTGCGCATCCGGCACAAGCACAGCCGGGGACGGCTCCGACAACGCCGGGAACACCGGTACGACCGGACAGTCCTCCGTCGGAGAGGCCGGCGGGGAAGAGGAAGCGGAGACGGAGCCCGAGACCGAGCCGGAAACCGAGGACCCCGCCACGATCTTCGATCTGGAGGTCAAGGACCAGGGCGGCAGGGAGGTCGGCATCCTGGGCACCAACTGGTACAACATCGCTTCCAACTGGACCTCTCCCGAGCTGAAGGTCACCGAGCTCACCGGAGAGGCCATGAACGACGCCGTGTACAACCGGAACAAGAACGTGGAGTCCAAGTACAACGTGAAGCTGGTTGCCACGGACGGCGGTGCGTACCTCGATTCCGCCATCCAGGCCGAGATCGTGGCCGGCACCAACGCCTACGACATCGCCTTCCCGCGCATCTCAGAGATGAACAACATCGCCCAGGACGGCGGCGCCTACGACATGAACAAGATCGAAAGCCTCGATCTGTCCAAGGTCTGGTGGAGCCAGTTCGCCAGAGAGTCCCTGACCGTCCACGACTCCATCCTGTTCATTTCCGGCGACATGAACTTCATGGACAAGTGGACCGCGGTCTGCATGTTCTTCAACAAGGACGTGGCCGGCAGCTACAACATCACCGCCGCCGAGCTCTACGACCTGGTGGACGAGGGCAAGTGGACCATCGACAAGTTCTCCGAGTACACCAACGCCGTCACGAGCGACTCCGACGGCAACGGAACCCTGGATCAGAACGACACCTGGGGATGCACCGCCAACGTGCAGTATCTGGGCAACTTCCTCCACGGCTGGGACGATCCCTACACCAAGGTGGTGGACGGGGAGCTGGTCTTCAACCTGAACAACGAGTTCACCTACGGAGCCATCGACCGCATCATCTCCATCATGAACAACAACGTGATCTTCGCGGGCTCCTGGGACGTGGCCGAGCCCGTCTTCACCGCGGGACGCGCCCTGTTCTTCATCGAGGTCACCCAGAAGCTGGCCAATTTCCGGACCCTGGAATACGACTTCGGCGTCCTGCCCCTGGTGAAGTACAACGAGGCCCAGGCCGACTACCGCACCACCTGCGCCACCCTGGCCCAGATGATCTGCGTCCCGAAGACCGCCGCCGACAAGGAGTTCGCCGGGTACATGCTTCAGGCCATGGGCTACGAGTCCAGCCTGACCATCGCACCCGCCTACATCGAGAACGCCCTGGAGTCCAAGTTCGCCCGCGACGAGCGCACCGCCGACCAGTTGGGCTACATCTTCCGCGGCATGACCTATGACATCGGCTACCAGAACGCCATGGGCGGCCTCAGCGGCATGGTGGACACCATGATCTCCACCCGCGAGAACACCGCGTCCTCCAAGTTCGCCTCCGCCACCAAGGCGCTGAACAAGGCCCTTGAGAAGCTCAACGCCGCCTACGTCAACGCGGAATGATCCCCCGAAGTCCGGACCCGCTCCGGACATGCACAGCGCGCCGTGTTCCTTCCGAATCTGGGACGTAAATTCCCAAAGTAAATTCCACAGTAGGGATAGGGTGGGATTAAGTCTGAAAAAGTGATCGGGAGATAGTGTGGGAAGCGCCAAAGGAGAGCAGAAACAAGTCTGAATCAGAGGAAAAAGGAGCGGAAAGAGAGGGGGAGGGACAAAAAAGGGCATGCTTACGTAAGACTGTGAGGCGGGAAAGCCGACAAGGAGACGCGGGGAGGAGATGCTCCGATCTGTGCGGCGGACGGTCTGAGACCTTGCGGAGATTGGGATTTCTCAAAGGGCACAACAGTGAATCCGGCATGGAAGAACGCTTGCTTCGGGGCAGGCGTTTTTTTTTGCCGGGAGGAGACAGCGGCTTCCGGCTTGATCCTGCGAATCAGTGTCCGCTGTTTTCCCGGCCGGAGTATCCCAAAGCTCCTGAAACATCGGGAAAAATTGAGTATTATCAATAATCTTATCATCCCCTCTTGATTCCAGGCGTGATTTGTGGTAAAATAACCTCAAGTTGAAGGTTTGAAATGATCACAATGATGAGTGAAAAATGGAATAATATTAGCTGGTGGAATCAGAGACACCGGCCGGTGGGCGCCGCGAGAATTGTGCGGCAACATAACAGGATCTGAAAAACGAACGGTTCCCCATGACCCCGGAACGGAAGGACCGCAGGTATTACGGTCGTTCCGATATCTGCCCGCGGTGTCACGGGAAGGCTCCTATCGTGAAGGGCTTTTGGCTGAGAGGATACTTGAAAGGATTTACAGAATAAGCTCCCGTCATTTCCTGCTGCTTACCCTTCGACGCCGGAGCGCGGCAGACGTTGACGTTAATGGCAAGGGGGCAGTGTGCCTTCTGAGCCTTGAGAGGGAAGGAATCCGATTGCGCAGGGAACCATAAAGGGACTATGAGGAAAAGGGCGTCACAGGACACGGCTGTACCTTATTGATTATCACTTTGCCTTTCCATAGACCGCAAGATATAGTAAAGAAAGCTGGTTTATTGACATGGATTTTTCCGTTAATCCAAGAAATCTGATGAAAGACAATATCATGCGTGGACTGAAGCTGCTTCACTCCATTCTTACGATTGCTTTGTTTATTGTCTGTTGGTATCTCTTTTACAGGAGTTACGGCACGAAGCCCGCTTATGTGCGGTACAATCCGCTGATGTGCGGAGCGTATACGGTCATCCATATTTGCCTTTATCACATTTATCAGGGATATGTTGTGGGTTTCAACCGGATCGCGGAGCTCGTCTATACGCAGACCCTGGCTGACGTTATTGCGGCCGGTATCCTGTGGGTCCTTGACATGCTGGCGTGGCTGCACTGGATCAACCCGGTGTATTTTATCGGCTTGGTTGCAGTTCAGTTTATATTGAACGTTATATGGACGAACATAGTCAATACAATCTATTTTAAGCTCCATAAGCCGAAGAAAACCATTCTGATCTATCGAAACAAGAACGACCTGAAGAGATTGACGGAGGCCTACAGGTTTCCGGAAAAATTCGCGATACAGACGAAGCTGGAAAACCCGTCCACTTTTGAGGAGATAAGGGAAGCGATTTCCGATCACGATACGGTCTTTGTTGCCGGCATTCCCGCTTCTCTTCAGAACGGGATAGCAAAGTACTGCGTACAGAACAATATTCAGGGATACTTTGCTCCGCATATCGGCGACATTATCATGCTGGGGTCGTATCATGTCCGTCAGTTCACTATTCCGATTATGAATATCAGCAGAGCAAACCCCGCTCCGGAATATCTCTTCGTCAAGAGGGTTTTCGATATTCTTATTTCGGGAATCGCCATATTATTATTCAGCCCTGTATTGCTGCTGGTGTCCATTGCCGTGAAGGTCGGCGACGGAGGACCGGTTTTGTATAAGCAGGTTCGGCTTACCAAGGATGGAAAGCTCTTCAGAATCTGGAAGTTCCGTTCCATGCGCGTCGACGCGGAAAAGGACGGAGTGGCAAGGCTCAGTACCGGCGACAACGACGACAGGATTACTCCGGTGGGGAAGGTTCTTCGGGCTTGTCGGCTTGACGAGCTTCCCCAGCTGTTCAATATCTTCGGAGGGTCTATGACGATCGTCGGTCCGAGACCGGAACGGCCCGAGATCGCGGCTCAGTACGAGGAGATCCTGCCGTTCAGTCTGAGGCTGCAGGTCAAGGCCGGGCTGACGGGATACGCGCAGGTGTACGGCAAGTACAATACGAATCCTTACGATAAGCTGCAGATGGATCTGCTCTACATCAACCGGATGGGGCTCTTCGAGGACCTGAAGCTCATGTTTGCGACGGTGGCGATCCTGTTTAAGAAGGAGAGCACCGAAGGCATCAGTGTGGGAAGCTTGACCGCTGCGAATGTGACTGAAGAAAATGTCGCGGCGCCGGAGGTGCCGGAAGAGGATAAGGTGGAGAGGTAGGATTCTCTTCGGGAAGAAAAGTACTGCGGGAGGGTTGAGCGGACAGGATACGGCACTTGCCGCCGCTTTCACGGAAGCAGTTGTGTACAACTATGAATCGGAGAAGGGAAAAGGATGCAGTTTTCTGTATTGATGTCGGTCTATAGGAACGACAAACCGAACGAGCTGGCATTGGCGCTGAGCAGTATGGTGAACCAGACAGTAAAGCCGGATCAGATCGTTCTTGTGCTGGACGGACCGGTGACGGACGAACTCAGAGAAACGGTTGAGCATTTTACCGCAGAAAACAGCATAATCGAGATTGTTCCGCTGAAAGAGAACGTCGGGCTTGGAAGCGCGCTGGCCCTCGGGCTGCCGCACTGCAAATTCGAGTATGTGGCGAGGATGGATTCTGACGACTATTCGCTCCCGGACCGCTTTGAAAAACAGATTTCATTTTTGGAGGCGCATCCGGAGACGGATGTTTTGGGCGGTCAGATTGCCGAGTATGACTCAGCCATGGAGCAGGAGCTGGCGATTCGTTCCGTGCCGATTACCGCGGAAGAGATTGCCGATCGAATGAAGACGCGGAATGGAATGAATCATGTCACGGTGGTGTATAAAAAATCGGCTGTGCTGGATTCCGGTAACTATCAGCACTGCCCTTTTTTTGAGGATTATTACCTTTGGTGCCGGATGCTCAGGGACGGATACAGGTTTTATAATCTTGATTCCATTCTGGTTAACGTTCGTACGGGAGAAGGAATGTATAAACGCCGCGGAGGAAAAGCTTATAACGAGGCAATCAGAAGCTTTGAGAAGAAAATTCTCGACCTTGAATTCATCGACAAAAAGCAATATTGGAAAAATCTGATTGTAAGGTTGTGCGTCGCGAATATGCCCAATTCACTCAGGGGATTTCTGTATAAGACCAAATTGAGATCGAAATCGGCAAGATAAAGGCTTGGGTATTATGTGATGATAAGGATTCTGCATGTCGTTTCCACCCTCAACATCAATGCCGGAATGATGAGTGTGATCATGAACTACTACCGGAATATCAACAGAGATGAGATCCAATTTGATTTTCTGTATTTCGGGAAGATGACGGACACTCACCAGAATGAAATCGAACGGCTCGGCGGCAGAACGTATTATATGCCGCACAGAACACTAAAACCGTCCGACCAAAGAGAGCTGCGGCGTTTCTTTCACGAACATGAGGGCGAATTTGCTGCCGTGCACTGTCATCCGATATGGGCGTCGATTGTTATCGGAAATGCCGCCAAACGAAGCGGTATCAGGCATGTGATCCAGCATGCGCACTCCACAAAATTCTCTGAAAAAAGGCTAAGCGCGGCGAGAAACCGGCTTCTGATGAAATTTGTCAGAATGTTCGCGACGGATTTTATTGCCTGTAATGATGAAGCGAAATACCTCTTTGGGAAGAAAACGGCTCAAAGCGGAAACGTATACATCCTTCCGAATTCGATCCAGGTTGAGAACTATATCTTCGACGAAGGATTGAGGAACTCAATCAGAACCGAATTTGGCGTTCAGTGCGATACGTTGGTGATCGGAAGCGTGGGAAGACTTTCGCCGGAGAAGAATCAATGCTTTATAATTGAGATGTATAATGCCTTGCGGAAAAACGTGCCCAATTCAAAGCTCGTACTTGTGGGCGACGGTCCGTATCGCCGGGAAGTAGAAGAGAAAATCGAACTTCTGAGATTAAACGGTGATGTTCTCTTAACAGGCAAACGACGCGATATACAAGCGGTTCTGTCCGGTTTTGATTTGTTTATCATGCCGTCCTTTTTTGAAGGAACGCCGGTTTCCATGCTGGAGGCAAGAACGTCGGGGTTGCCGTGTTTATTGAGCGATTCGATCACAAAAAGTGTGGCGATGGACGGCGTCCGGTATCTTTCTCTGAGTGAATCGCCGGAGCGGTGGGCTGAGGAGGCCGTAAGATTCGCATCGGAGTGGAAAACACGGGATCGGTGCGACTATAGCGAAGTTGTCAGACATGGGTTTGATATAACGAAGGAAGCGGAAGGACTTCAGGACTATTACCTGGGGCTGAAATAGTACTGTGGAAGCATGGAGCATGTATTTATAATTAAAATGTGAAAAATGGGAAGTGAAGGAAGAAGAGCATGCACGAAAAAATGAAGCAGACTGAATTCCTTGTGTCATATGCAATACCGGTTTGTGCGTGTATGTGAGGAAATCTGAGCAAGTACAAATCCTTCCTGCTGAGATAAGTGAGGGGAGTTATGTCAAAGAACAGAGATTACGGTGTGGATCTGCTCAGATCATGCCTTATGCTTATGATCATACTTGGTCATATATTCACACATACCGGAATCAGAAATGATCTGGCGTTTCTCTCGGGAAAATGGATCTTTACCTGGACCGCTCAGGCAATGACGATCTGTGCTGTGGATTGCTTTGTCATTATTACCGGGTATTATATGTCACAGACGAAATATAAAATAAATCGATTGCTTCGACTATGGGGAAAGGTTATAGTATATTCTGTTGGCATAACTCTCGTCTTGGCTGTTTTAGACGTTATCGAACTTGACATAAAAACATTGCTTGATTCTGTCTTTCCTGTTTTCCGGAATGAGTATTGGTTCTTTACAGTCTATATTCTATTGTATTTATTGATACCTTTTATAAATGTAGGGATTGGGAATATGCCATATGGGATGCATTTTGTATTAGTGGTTATTATTACTGCATTCTTCTACATAGAACCGTTGTTTTCTGCTGTATTTTACGAATATGATGGATCCGAAGGATTCAGTATAATTGCTTTCATAACACTGTATATAATCGGGTCCTTTCTGGCACGATGTAAAGATATAAAAAGGAAATGGTGCGTCGTAATTCTATCTGCGTCGACGAGCATCATGCTTGCGTCTAAAATAGCACTTTGTTTGATTACTGATAAACTCAACTTGGGTTTTGGAACATCTCTGTTTTATCACTATAATTCAATTTTTGTGTTGATGAATGCGGTTGCTGTTTTTGAACTATTCAAACAGATCACATATGCTGATACAATAAAGAAGCTTTTTGCAATGATAAGTCCTTCAGTCTTTTCCGTTTATCTTTTACATGAAAAACCGGCTATAAGAAAGATATTATGGAATGTCGCCTTAAGGAACTATTTATTACAGATTTCTTGTTTAAAGTATATGATATGTGTAATAGGTATCAGTATAGCCATATTCTGCGGTTGCATTTTGGTGGACAAGCTTCTGGAATTTACAGCCTTCAACAGGATTAATAAATATATTGATTTTGCCGGAGAGAAAATAGAGTTACTATCCGGCACAATGTCGCGAAGAATCCAAAATATGATCCAAAAAGAAACACAGCATTGAGAAAACTATAGAGTAAAGAAAATAGAATTCAGGATGAGTTTAACTCTATATGATGAGGAGACCAACAGCCGATGGAAAATAATGACTATAGTTATTTATCGCTGAAAGAAGTCCAATCCTTGGAGAATGATATTCTCAAGGCGGTTGTTCTATTTTTCAATATGAACAATATCCAATACATTCTTTGCGGCGGAACTATGCTGGGGGCTGTCCGTCACAACGGATTTATACCCTGGGACGACGACATAGACATTCTGGTTCCGAGGAAGGATTACGATAAGATCATCCAATTGGTTAAGGCCGGAAAAGCAGAGATGGGTGCGTATTCCTTCAGAATCCCCGGAGATGAGAGGTACGCTAACCCTTTCATAAAAGCTGTTGATTATAATTATAAAGTAATTGAAGATGCTCGTGACGAGAATTTTCAAGGATATATTTGGATTGACATATTTCCATTGGATCATTTTCCCGATGATGAAAAAAATCATATAAAATATCTGAAAACGAACAAATTCTACAGGAATATTTTGAATTCCAATACTGTCCCCGACAGCTATATGAAAAGCCGGGGATACCACAAGGATGTTAAAAAAATCATCAGTTACTTCGGCGCAAAGGTTTTGTATCGGTTGTTCGGCGGATATATAAAGCTCTCGTTAAAGATTGACGGCCTAGCAAGGCAAATGGATCAGGCTAACTGTAATTCCAATCATGTGGGGGATGGAGCTTTGCCGAACGGTCAGAAAGATTATTTTACAGTTGATGATGTAACTCCTGTTATTTCGCATGAATTTGAAGGAAATCAATATTGCATCCCCAAAAATTACGACTCGTATTTGACAAAGTTTTATGGAGATTATATGCAGCTGCCTCCCGAAGAACAAAGAGGCGGACATTTTATCCAGGTACAGAAATGTACCGATGCGGATAAATAATATTATTATTGTTCCATAGTTATTACCGTTTATACCTGAGTTATGTTGGCAAGGAGTCTAATATGCAAAGCATCCAGACAGAAGTGATACAGCCCTTGTTGCTGTCCATGCTGAAAGCGTTTCAATCCTTTGCAAAGAATAATGGAATACGATTTCTTTTATGCGGCGGGACAACACTGGGAGCCGTTCGTCATAAAGGATTCATTCCATGGGATGATGATATTGATTTATATATATTTCAAGACGGTTTTGACAAACTGACTGAGATCGCAAACGAAAATCCTTACCTTGACGAGGAGAAAAGGTACAGGATCCTGCCTCCCGCAAAATACCCCAATGTCTACCCTTTCTTTAAGATCATTGACACGAAAACGATCGTGTATGAAAAAAACCTGTCCAGGAAGTATGCTACAGGACTTTGGCTTGACGTATTTCATCTTTCCTATTGGGCAGACGATATAAAGCTAGCAAAAAAGCAGTTCAGGAAGCAGCAATTCTATAAATCCATGAACAAACTGATGATTGGAGGGAATTATCGTTCCACAAAGTATAAATTGATGGAAATCCTTGCTGCTCCCGCAAGATTGGTTCTGAATATGTTCGGGATAGACAGTGAATACTGCTGCAAAAAAATCCTTGCTTTAGATCGGTATACATCAGGCGAATATATGGGAAATATCTGTTGGCCTGAGAGTTTTGAAAAAGAGCACTATCGGTCGGAATGGTTTTCCGAGACGGTTGAAGTACCTTTTGAAGATATGTTGTGTCCTGTCCCAAAGGATTACGATGACATTCTGAAAAACTTTTACGGCGACTACATGACGCCTCCGCCCGAAAACAAACGCGTCCGACATAATCCTGAAGCCTATTATAATGAATAAAGGAGACTATATATGAATATTGTAATTGTTATGTCAGGGGGTGTCGGTGCACGGTTCGGCGCGGTCATACCAAAGCAGTATAACCTGATTGCGGGACGGCCTGTCATCGATTATGTTCTCGATGCAGTCGACGCTTCCAGGCTGACGAATCGTGTTGTCATTGTCATGGATCCTCAATGGGTAAATTACTCCGGGAAGATCAAAAGCGGTGATTACGACATCGCGCCAAACGGGAATACACGATACGAATCCATGTACAACGGCATGAAGCTGATCAAGGAGAGATACGCATGCGATAAAATTGTCATAGTAGACGCCGTCGCTCCGTTTCTGTTTCCCGAGCTCATCGACGATTATTTTGAAAAGCTTGATACCTATGATGTAGTGATTACGTCTCAGAAAATCACGGGTGGATTTACTGATATCAATGACAGCCTTCTGGATCGTGAACAGTTTATCATTACGCAGTCACCTGAAGGATTCCGCTTTGAAATGCTGTGGAACAATTTCGACCTGAGTTTTCCATATCAGGAGACGGCTGGCATGCTCCCGGCCGGATCAAAACGGTATTACAACTATGATTTTAAAAACAATCTGAAGCTCACTTACGATTTCGAACTGTCCTATGCGGAATTTATGCTTCGGAATCTGGGAAAAACGAACAATCAGAACAATATTGCCTTTTTTGATAAAAGTGTTCTGATAACCGAGGGACTCAAATCATACCTTCTCCGCAATGAGCGCGAAAAAACGCTGCAGTGGATCGATGCCGTATACGCAAGCATGCCCGCTCTGATCGCAAAATGGGAAATCACCTCTTTTCTTCCGAACCAGATCTCCCGCTACGGTCTCGTTCTGCAGGCAAAATCCAGGAAATTCGGCGACGTGATCCTGAAGTTTATTCCGGAATTTGTAAATAGATACGAACGGGAGTTCGAGGCGATGTGCCTTCTTCCCAAAACATATATGTGCGGACTGATCGATGCCGACGAGGGGAGCCGGTGCATGCTGCTGGAAAAAGTTACGCCGGCGAGGTTTGCCTGTTTTGAGGAAAATCTCAAGCTGACTGAGCTGTTCAGCCATGTGATCGGGGATGCCGTACCTTGGAATGAAGGCATGAAGCTCGAACACATTCCGTATTATTATGATGAATTGAAGGATAAGCTCGCGGGCGTGGATCGGATGCCCTACTGTCGGGAAGAGGTCGAGCCTGAGCTGGAGTATGCGGTCAGACTCTATGAGGAGACTTTTGCCGACGCGAAGCGATATATCCTCCACGGAGACCTCCATGAACAGAATATTCTCGACAACGGCGAACGGTTTTACGGGATCGATCCCAACGGAATGCTCGGTCCGATTGAGCTCGAATGTGTCCGATTCATCCGCAACGACGTGCGGAACCACCCGAATTTCGGGTATACGGAGAGATTTGAAATCCTTCTTCGCAGCTTTGCACGTTTTGTGGATATTGGCAGACTCGTGAGAATCTTCATCATCGACATGGCATTCTGCACATACAACAGTGTGTTTGAAAACAGCAAGCCGGATGAAACCCATGTTGATCTGGAGCTGATCCGCATCGCGCGGGAGTGGATGGAACGAAACAGTAAATAAAAAGCGGGAGCGGCCTCTATGGAAGGGAAAGTAAGCATTATTGTACCTGTATACAATGTGGAAAAGTATGTGGATATCTGCCTGAAGAGCATCCTTCACCAGACATACCGGAACATAGAGGTTATTGTGGTAGATGACGGAAGCCGTGACAAGTCCGGCGCCATCTGCGACAGATTTGCGAAGAAGGACAGCCGTATAACCGTCATTCATCAGGAGAACGGCGGGGTATCGCGGGCCAGGAACAACGGAATTGACAACGCTTCAGGCGAATATATCTGTTTTGTCGATTCGGACGACTGGCTGCCCCGGGATTCAATCGAAGTGCTGGTGCAAAAGATAGAGGAGACGGGGGCGGATTTTGTTAGCGGGAATAAGCTTACTATATCGATAAAAAACAGATTGAGGCATTTCAAAAGCTCGGTAGTTGAATATAGAGATAAAAGTGCTTTATCACAATACATACTGGAGTTCCCTGGGTGGGGTCCGGTAGGCAGCTTATATAAGACGGAAATAATCAGAACCAACCATATTCATTTTGTTGAATCTGTAAAATCACGAGAAGATACAATTTTTCTGTTTTGTTATTTCAGCCTTTGCGAAAAACTGGTCAGTATTGACCAAAACGTCTATTTTATCAACAGATTAAGGAATGATTCATTGACAAAAACATATTTTGCTGATTATGATAAATGGACATTGATGGCAATGGATGAATTGACTCATATCTTGTCATATCGGGATATTGGGTCCGGGAATAAATATGTGTCTTCTGCTGTTTCTATTGCAGCTAAGATGTTTCTGATTCAGATTGCAGAGAATTATATGTTTTATGGAGAGCTGAGAGAGAGAGAGAAGATAAAGCAGGCATATGATTCACTGAAGGAATATATAATCAGGGACTATTCTGACGATCCATTTCGGGATCATCCGACCAATAGTCCTCTTAACTTTAGTATCATAGAAACCATCCGCAAGCATGGTGTCGGAGAAGAACTGTATGAAATACTGCCTCGGATCGGCAGAAACCAGTCCCCGTTGAAGAAGCTGCTGAAGAGCATGATCGCTCCGATTAAATTGGCGTATTGGAGAGTGGTGATATAAAGTGAAAAAAGTAAGCATCATTATACCGGTATATAATGTGGAACAATACTTGAAAGCAACACTTGATTCTGTTAAAAATCAAACATATAGGAATCTTGAAATAATTCTTGTGGATGATGGTTCGACGGATTCGAGTCCGTCCATATGTGAAGAATATGCCGCTGTCGACGATCGCTTTATTGTCTATCATAAGGATAATGGTGGTGTATCAACAGCCAGAAATGTTGCACTGGACAAAATCACAGGTGAATACTGTGTGTTTATTGATTCGGATGATCTGGTGAAAGATTGTTATGTGGAAAAGATGGTGGAGTATGCGGAAAAGTTCAATTCCGGAATTGTAACTTGTCGGTGGATGAATGGTTCAGAGCATACTATAGACAATTTTCACAATTATAATTGCAAAGAACATCCGAATGCCACTGAAGTTACATTTGATTATACCTATTTTAATGGGAGATACTTTCACTCTGTAGTTACATGTGCAATATTTGCAACAGAACTTGTTAAAAAAAGCAGGTTTTCGACGGAGCTGATTGTAGGAGAAGATACATACTTCTTTGCTGAAATGATGGCGTATGGGAGAAGAATGATATTTGTTGATGAATTATATTATTATTATACTTTTCGCGACCGTTCTTTGGCTCACGCTGCTGATATAAAAAATCTTAATTCTAGAATTAGTTGCTGGACAAAACTCCTTGATTTATATACCAATGAAAATCAGCGCTTTATCACGGAATTTTTCGCGAAGAAAGCAATTTCATATATGAATATATACTATGAAGCGAAAATGTCAGAAATTGATAAAAATACTCTTGGACCTATACTCAAAGAAGCAAGAGATATGCGGACGTATGTCCATGACTCAGTTGGATTGACGAATAGAGTAAAACGAAAATTCTCTTTGTTTTGCCTGTTTCCCGGTTTATACGTTCTTGCAAAGAATATCCGCTGCCGGATTTGAAAAAGTACAAAAATACATGTTTTAATCATCATCTGTGAACAAAGCAGAGAGCCCTTTTAGTTCTGCAATAATCGAGTTGAAGACCTTCGGAGTACCCATATATACAAGCAAGTTATGTGAATAAATACAATAAATAGAGATCAAATGATCGTAGTCCCTCTGGGAGGATAGCATAATTATGGATAAACGAATCAAGAAGGCTGCAATTATAACAATGACCCAATCTGGTCAGAATTACGGAAACAGACTGCAGAACTATGCTCTGCAAGAGGTATTGAATAATCTTGGCGTATATGCTGAAACTATATGGCATAGTTCAAATCCAGTTTTATTATCATACATGAGGATAAAAAAGAGAATTAAAGTGTTTGTAAAATCAATAATCAAGCACACTCCATTCGAAGCTCTGAGATATGAAAGATTTGATTCGTTCAATTTAAAATATATTTGCTATTCAAAGATTGGTTTTGGTAATAACAGAATTATCGGGAAGAAAACAGATCGATATGATTTCTTCATTGTAGGCAGCGATCAAGTTTGGAATACAAATTATAGATTTATACAAGAGAATCTTGACATATTTCTGGCTGCCTTTGCTCCTCCGTCAATGCGAATCGCTTATGCTGCAAGTTTTGGCGTTAAAGATATAACGGATGAGTGTGTTCAGAAGTTTAATACAGAACTTCCAAAATTCAAATGGATTTCAGTTCGCGAAGAAGCGGGTATTGAAATTGCTGAGAAATATGGAGCTGAAGCTACTGTTGTGCTTGACCCAACAATGATGCTTCGTTCTGATGAATGGGATAGAGTTTCCAAAAAACCTAAATATATGAAAAGTGGATCATATATTGTGACCTATTTTCTGGGAGGAAGGAACAAAGTTATTGATGAATATATCAATTCTGTTTCCAATGGGAAGAGAATTATTAATCTTGAAGCAGAGTGGAATTTACCGCACACAAAAGAAGAAAGAAGCATATATGTTACAGCTCCCGACGAATTTGTCTGGCTCATCTCACACGCTGACTGCGTACTGACCGACTCCTTCCATGCTTCTGTTTTCTCCATCCTTTATCATAAACCCTTCTTTGTCTATGAGCGCCTTGTCAACGGAAAATCCAGCGGTATGGAGGGACGGCTTGATACACTGCTCGGTACCTTCGGACTGGAGATGTGCCGGGGGGATATCAATCATCCCGATGGAATACCGCCGGCGGTAAATTGGGATTCAGTTGAAAAAATCCTTGAGGAGGAACGGGAAAAGTCGCTCGCATTTCTGAAGCGGGCTCTTGAAACGTAATAATTCATGTCGTCAAGCAAACAGTTAAAATTAGGAACCATCCTCTCTTATACACAAATGGCGCTGGGTATCATTATCGGGCTGACCTATACTCCGGTGATGATCCGTTTGCTTGGAAAAAGCGAATACGGGCTGTACAATACCGTAACATCGACCATTTCGATGCTGTCGATATTGTCCCTCGGCTTCAATTCCAGCTATGTGCGCTATTATGCAAGATACAGAAAAGATAGGGATGAAAACAAAATCTGGTCCCTGAACGGACTGTTCCTCATAATATTCACCGTCATCGGTGCAGTCGCGCTGGCATGCGGTCTGTTCCTGACGAACCATCTGGATCTGGTCTTTGATAAAGGGCTTACCCCGGAGGAGTACAGTCTCGCACGCATCCTGATGCTTCTTCTGACGATAAACCTCAGCCTGTCGTTTCCGATGAGCGTGTTCTCAACCATCATTTCGGCCAACGAGCGCTTTGTCTTTCTGAAGCTGATCGGCATGATCAAGTCCGTTCTCAGTCCACTTGTCAGCCTTCCTCTTCTGCTGATGGGCTTTCGCTCGGTGGGGCTTGTAGTGATCATACTCATTTTGCATGTTGTAAACGATTTTATATGTATTTATTATGTAATAATCAAGCTTCACAATAAGTTTGCATTCAGCAGAACCGAACCTGGCCTTCTGGGGGATCTGTTCGGATTCACTGTGTTTCTCGCAATCAATATAATCGTCGATCAGATCAATACAAATGTGGACAGAGTCCTTCTGGGAAGGTATCAGGGAACGGGAGCTGTGGCCGTCTATGCGGTCGGCGCCAGTCTGTTTGGACATTACCAACATTTGTCTACCGCCATATCGGGCGTGTTTACGCCGAGAATACACAGGATTTACAATGAAGAACCCGAAGAGGACAGCCGGAACACGGTGTTGTCCCGTCTTTTTGTTCGGGTGGGAAGAATACAGTTCCTTCTCCTGGCACTTGTGGCCAGCGGTATGCTGTTTTTCGGAAGGAAGTTCATCACGCTGTGGGCGGGAAGTGAGTACGGCACAGAGTCATATTATGTGGCCCTTCTTCTTATCCTCCCCGCAACAATTCCTCTGATCCAGAATCTTGGAATAGAAATCCAGCGGGCAGCGAACAAACACCGGTTCAGAAGCATCGCATATCTCATCATGGCCTTTGCCAATATAATCATGACGATCTTCCTGTGTCAGCTGTACGGTGCAGTCGGTGCCGCCATCGGAACGGCAATATCGTATATTCTGGTAAACGGCATTGTTATGAATCTCTACTATTTCAAAAAGCTTCACATTAACATACCGCTTTTCTGGAAGAATATAATGAGAATTGTGATCAGGCTGCTTCCCGCATTTGCTGTGGGAACTGTCATCTGGCGTTTTGTGGAATACAGCAGTGTTCCGACGATGCTTCTTCTGATTCTTGCATATACAGTCGTCTATCTTGTGTGTGCATTGACGCTGGCTATGAATCAGGAAGAGCGGAATCTGGTTTTATCACCGTTAAAAAGAATAAAAGCAAGAATTGAAAAGAAATGACTCATAGCTTAATGATTTGTTTGTGCTCAGTGGATGATGTTTTTTGAGATTAGATCAGGTTTCCACTAAAAAGTATTGGAGTGTTTCAAATAAGAAGATATTCCTGTATCATTAAAATACCGTATCCCTATTGGAGATCTTTCATGGAAAAACAAGCATCAAGAGATTATGGCCTTGACATAGTCCGAATTATATCAATGCTCGGCATTGTTATACTGCATATAAATGGTGCAGGTGGAATATTGAACGGTTGTGAGAGTGTACAATCGAAGTATCTTGTTTCATACTTTGTCGAAATCTGTGCATACACATCTGTTGATCTTTTTGGACTGCTCTCAGGTTACTTAGGTCTGTATAAAAGAAAGAATTCATGTTTCAGAGTTCTTGAACTGATTCTCATTGCCGCATTTTACTGTTTAGTCATAACAGCACTGTTCCTTATCTTCTTGCCTGACAAGGTCATGGGCTTTACAGCAATTGTCAGTGGGTTTATTCCTCAACTAAAAGGCAGATATTGGTATATAACCTGCTATATTCCCGTGGCAGTATTTCAACCTTTCATAAACAAAATGCTTTTGACTTTGAGCGAGAAAGAACACTTTAAATTGTCTGTGCTGATTATAGTTCTATTCGGGTTTGCACAGTCATTTATAATAGTTGATCTGTTTGCCTTTAAAAAAGGCTATTCTTTCGTGTGGCTTTTATGCTTATATATCATCGGCGCATATATTAAGAGAGTTGATCTGTTCAACAAATCACATAGGTTAAAACTGAAAGCTGCAATGACATTCCTTGCTTGTTCTTCAGTTTTGCTTTTGGGGAATCTGCTGATTGATATAGTGATAAATAACAAAATGATGTACTTTGTCTCTTATATTTCGCCAATCGTATTGATTATGTCAGCATGTCTGTTGTTGTTCTTCAGGAATATGCATATTAGCCATTTTGGGAAAGCGCTGTCATTTCTCTCTCTTGTGACTTTTGATGTTTGTCTTATCCATTGCCACATCTTAGTGTATGATAATTACATTACGGATGGATTCAAATGGATTACAACACATCCAACAATTCAAATTCCTTTTTTGATTGCAATAGCTGCGATAAAGATATTTGTTGCTACAAGCATTATAGGCGGAATGAGAATGCTTTTGTTTCGGGCCATAAAAATGGATAAACTAATTACTGTATTATCATCAAAAATAGATAATTTATTGTACTTAAATATGTAAATGAATCCACAAGGATCAATTGTTGTGACCTGATAACCTATGCAGAGGTTTATATTTTCAAAGGCTACATAAACTTTATCATCCTCGTGTATATGCCTATCGATTATGTATATACGATTACGCTGGCTATGAATCAGGAAGAGCAGAATTTGATCCTTACGCCACTTAGAAAGATAAAAAAGAATCAGGAAGGTATAGCTTTCAGCCGAAAGATTAAGTTATGATTGATGTAGTAGGAAAAGAATACTGCTGCGGATGCTCTGCCTGTGTTTCGGTATGCCCAAAAAGCTGCATCCTTATGAAGTCAAATCAGGAAGGATTTCTTTATCCGGTTCTGAATACAGAGAACTGTATCAGGTGCGGACTCTGCGACAGCGTCTGTCCCGTGCTCAATGCGGAAAGGCTCAGAATCAGTCAGAGAAATGATGCATTTGCGGGCATATCAAAGGATGGCGACCTGCTTTTGAATAGCTCTTCGGGCGGGTTTTTTTCCCATCTTGCAGATGAAGTGCTTCGCGCAGGCGGCTGTGTGTTCGGAGCCGTGTTTGACGAAGCTTTCACAACGGTACGTCATGCTATGATTGAAAAGAAGGAGGATTTACCTGCTCTGCGCGGTTCCAAATATCTTCAGAGCGATCAGCGGGAATGCTATAAAGCAGCTGAGCGGCAGCTGAAAAACGGCCGGTTCGTACTCTATACCGGTACCCCCTGTCAAATAGCCGGACTGCGCGGATTTCTGAGAAAAGAATATGAGAATCTCCTTTGTGTGGACGTGATATGCCATGGTTCTCCCTCCCGGTGTGTCTGGGAAAAATACCTCACATATATTAAGGAGAAATACACAGGATCCGTCCGTGCTGTCAGCTTCCGCAACAAGGATAAATCCTGGAAGGATTACCAATTGAAAATACAGGGGGACGGTGGAAGTTGCTATAACAGAGAATTCAGGAAAGACCCGTATATGAAAATCTTTCTGGAGAACTACGATCTCAGAGAATCATGCTACAGATGCAGGATAAAGGAAAGCGGACCCGTATCGGATATTACGGTAGGAGATTTCTGGGGAGTTGAGAATACAGAGCCTGAGATAGACAGCAGGATGGGCGTTTCGCTGATTCTGATCCATACAGATAAAGGTGCCGGATATTTCGAGCGAATAAAAGATCAAATAACCGTAAAGGAGACTGACAGAACACGAGCAATCTCATCCAACAGCGCATACAATCATTCTGTGAGAAGGCCAAAGGAACGTGATGATTTTTACTTGTATCTTGAAAAACGCAGTTGGAAATACATGGAAAACAAATACGTGAAACCAAGGATGGTGAAAAAGATAAAATCCATAGCAAGAAAAGTAAAGAAGCTGATAAAAATGTAAATGCGAATTGCTGTGTTTTGATCAATAAAGGAAACAGTCTTCCTCAGGCAATCTCATAGTTATTTGGACATACAATCAATAAACCCGTAGGCTCCCGCCTGAAATACATCATGTTCGGATTATTTGTGTCCTTAGAATCCGGTATACGTACTCCCTCTGAACAGGACAGGTCAGTATACCGGCTTTTCCTTTTTTGAAGGAGCGGGCCGAGCGTCCTCTCGGTCCGGAAGCCTTGGCGAGAACAAAGCAGGATAATGGAGAATTGCTTACCGATTCATTTAGCCTGGGAATTCCACAATAAAATCACAGAGTTGTTTATATACAGCGCCGCCTGGAAGATCCTGGCCTCGTGAACAGGATCGGTAATTCATTCGAAGACACAAAGCGGACAAAGAGCAATTCCTTCTCCCCATAAACCCCAATCAGGATAAGGGCTTCCGTCCTGTCTTCAGGGAATTCTCAAAGTGCCCTTGACAAAATGCCCCAATCTGTGTATCATATCATCAGAAGAACTTTCGAGTATGAAACAGGGGGCATCGTCATGGCAAAGAAGAAAAAGAAAGCGGTGGATCCGCAGGAAAAGCTGCCGAACGGTATGTACAAGGAACGGACAAAGCACGCTCTTCTGCAGGGAGGCCTGTTGCTGGTGTTTTTGTTCGGTTTTGGGGTTCTGAGTGAGATCGTCAATATGATCCCGTCTGAAATCGCCGCGCTGATTGTTCTCAGAAATAGCAGCATGAGGACCAATTTCGTTCTGGAGATCATATTCGTGGTGATCGGCCTGGCCGTTTTCATCGTTGGAGGATATCTGGCCTCCCAGAAAACCGGTGAAGCAGACGCGCTGTATACCTTCCAGAACAAGCTGGAGAGGACGTTTGACAAGAGATACGTGCTTCTCGGCGTCATTTGTGCGCTCCTTGTCTATTTTATCCTCGCATCCCTGATGAACTTCCGGTTTGTGTCGGGACCGACCTACCATCTTGGCAAGCTTTTGAAGGGTGAGGTTCTCGAGGAAAACGTGGCGTCCAAAATACCTGTCGGTCTGCGTCTTCTGGCCGGTTTGATCTGTACAGCCATTCCTGCTCCCTTTGTGATCAAAGGCACTTTCAAGGGTTACACCAATGAAATGGAGCGCCTTGAAGAAGAAGAGAAGGAAAATGCAAAGATGGAAGCTGAACGAAAGGCCCGCGAGGAAGCCGAGGCCGCCGAAAAGGCCGCCCAGGAAGCCGAACGTGCCGCCCGCCGCGCAAACCGCGACCGGCAGTAAAGGATACTCACTTTAGTATCCCTTCCATTCCAACAAAGCCGCTCATCGGGTCGTGTCCGGGGCGGCTTCTTCTGAATCAGGTGGTGTTTCCTTGCTTCCGGTGAGAAAGAAAAAGAGAAAACCCTATGTTCCCCTCAGCCGGGTTGAGCGGCGGATCGAGTTGGCCAACCGGCTCAGCCTGATCCTTCTGCTCCTGTCCCTCGGCGCGGTGTACTGCATCAACGCCCTGCGTCTGACGGGCACCCTGACTCCCACCATGGAACTGATCGACGGTCACGCCGCCGTTCGGTTCGTGGACGTGGGACAGGGGGACTGTACGCTGGTGGTCCACGGTGGACACGCGGTGCTCATCGACGCGGGCTCCGCCTGGACCGACGACGCCACCGCAGAATATATCCGCACTTACGCGCCCTCCGTGGATGCGTTCTTCGTGACCCATCCCCATGAGGACCATATGGGCGGGGCGGAGAAGGTCCTCCGGGCCTGCCGGGTGGACGCCCTCTATCTTCCGGACGCCGTAAGCCATGAGTCGTTCTACGAGAGGACCATGGAGACGGCACAGCGGCGGAAGACGGAGGTGGTGCGGGTGACGGAGGGCGGGGAATACCTCTTCGGCGACATCCGGGTGGAGCTGTTCGACACCCTGGACTATCCCTGGGAGGACATGAACGACGCCTCCCTGCTCCTTCGCGTCTCCGTGGACGGCATTTCGGTGTTCGTTGGCGGCGACGCGGAACGGGGCCTGGAGGGATATGCGGTGTCCCGCGGCTTCGACCTTTCGGCAGGGATCTATCAGGTCAACCACCACGGCTCATCCTCCTCCACCACGGAGGCCTTTCTGGACCGGATCTCCCCGTCCGTGGCCGTGATCTCCTGCGGGCGGAACAATCCCTACGGCCACCCGGCGCAGACGGTGCTGGACCGGCTGGAGGACCGGGGCATCGAAGTCCGCAGGACGGACAGGGAGGGCACCGTGGTGATCCGGGGAAGGTCCTGACGCGGATTTCCGGGGCGGCAACCGATTGTTGCTTGACAAATGCGGATGATATAACTACAATTATAGCCGGAGAGGAGGGATCGATATGGTTTGGTTTTTCCTTTGCGCGGCCGGTCTGATCCTGCTGTGGCCGTGGATGCGGTGTCTCCTGCGGCGGATCGTCATGGCGGCGAAGCTGAGGCGGACGGCTGCCGGGAACGGATGGACCCTCATACCGGCCCGGTTCCTCTGGTTCCTCTCGCCGAACGGCGGAACGCGGGCGGACTGCTTCATCCGGGGAAAGACCGAGGACGGGGAGAGGATCTATTCGATCAAGCTCTGGGGATCCCTCTTCCGCATGCAGAACGCATATTTCATCGGCTCCGATCCCGGGACGGTACGGTACAGGCGGATCGTGCCCCTGGCGGGACGGTTCGGCGGGAAATACGGCTGGGAGCTGAACGAGATCGCCGAAGGGACCGGCGGCGGGATCAATATGGTCACCGAAAGCCGGGAGAAGAAGCGTCCCGCCGTGGACTATTGGTCGGGAGCCGGCGGGGCGTATGAGGTGATTCCGGTCCTGCTGTTCTGTCCCGCGCCGCTGAACGTGGCCGAGGCCCGGATCGTCCCCCTGACCCACAGCACGGTAGAGCGCCCGCCCATGTTCACAAGGCCCGCCGACACAACCCTGTCCGTCCGCCGACTGTTCGACGGGGATCTGCTCCACGAGCGGGAATATGTCTTCGGCACGGAGGCGTTTCTCGGCGAGCTGAGGCATCCCCATGTCGGAAGATAAGCGGTCCGGTCAGCGGATCTTGTACTTCAGCCGCAGGTTGTCCGCGATCATGGCGATGAATTCCGAGTTGGTGGGCTTGCCGCGGCTGTTCTGGATGGTGTAGCCGAAGTAGGCGTTCAGCGTCTCCACGTCGCCCCGGTCCCAGGCCACCTCGATGGCGTGACGGATGGCCCGCTCCACCCGGGAGGTGGTGGTCTGGTACTTTTTCGCCACGGAGGGGTAGAGCACCTTGGTGACGGAGTTGATGACGTCCGAGTCCTGCACCGTCATGAGGATTGCGCTCCGCAGGTACTGATACCCCTTGATGTGGGCCGGAACGCCGATCTGGTGGATGATCCGGGTCACCTGGGTCTCGATGTCCGCCGGAAGCGCGCCGTCCTCCGTCTTTTCGGCGGGCTGGTGCGCGGCTCCGGCGGGGAGGGAGCGGCGGTTCTTCAGGATCGTGGCGATGCCGGACAGCAGGGCCTCGTAGTCCACGGGCTTCTGCAGACAGAGGGACGCGCCGCTGCGGTTGGCCTCCATCAGCACGCCGGGCGTGGAGACCTGGGTCAGGACCACGAAAGCGGGCTTCTCTCCTCCCTCGCCGCTCCGGCGCAGAAGCGTCAGGGCGTCCGCCGACCAGAGATCCGCGATGACCACGTCGAACCGCTCCTCCCGGATTTTTGTGAGGGCGTCCTGTGCTCCCGACGCCTCGGAGACCGACGCGCCCTGTCCGCCGAGCAGCTCCCTGCAGCGGGTCCGGAGCTCGCTGTTCTCGTCTGCGATCAGTATCTTCGTATCCTTGTCCATCTTTATGTACCATGCCTTTCTGCAGTTGTTTCTGGAAATTATTGCCATTTTTCCGGTAACGGAATTTTACCATAATCTTCCAGGAAATGCAAGAGAGGCGCGGGAGAAAATATCACTGAAAATCCCCCTTGCTGATTGGAAGATTTTACCAAAAATGACGTTCTTCCGCGCCGTGCGGAGCTGAGTGCGGCCGCGGACTTTGACAGAATTCGGAGGTTTTATGCCCTATCCGTCGATTTTGTGGAACGGGACCCTCGCCGAAAGCCGGGAGCGGGTCCCCGCCGTACCCGAAAGCACGATCCGGGATCTGCTGGCCGAGGACGATATCCGCGCCCGCAGCATCCCCTTTCTGCAGATCCCCTGCCTGCCGGAGGAGATCCCGGGCCGCCAGCGGCTTTTGATGCGGATGCTGGACGACCCGGTGTTCGCCGGACGCGTCGAGTCTCTCCGGGACGGCATCTCCGACGCGGAGCAGATGTTTGGCGAGATCGGCCGCGCGGAGTCGGAGGAGGAGAAGATCCTTCTGTTCCTGCCCGCCATGGACCGGTTCTGCGCCCTGGCGGACCGGATGGCGGAGTGGGCCGTGGAGGAGGACCGGATCGGCGAGGTGGGCCGCTTCTGGCGCGGATGGCTGGACAACGTGGCCAACGCCGCCTACCGGAAGCGGTGCTCCGATATCTTGGAAAAGCACGTCCCCGCCTTCCGGCTGAAGATCCACGGCTCCTCCGTGACGGCCTGGGAGCGGAAGAACGACGTCCGCGGAGACATGGAGAAATCCATCCGGGACATGGGACTGGAGGACGCCATCCCCCAGGCGCGGTATCCCCAGAAGGCATCCCTCCCCGTCGTGAAGGGCTACGCCGACGCCTACAACGTCTATACCGGACTGGCCCGCTCCTTCTGGGAGGACTGCGCCGGGGACTACATGGGCGGGAGCCGGGATCTGACCGGAGCCTTCCGATACCGGGAGGAATTCGAGTTTCTGATGGACGTGTCCGCCTATTTCAAAAGACTCAGAGAGGGCGGCTATCCCCTCTGTATGCCGGAGGTGTCGGAAAAGCGGGAATTCATCCTGTCCGGCGCGGTGGATCCGTCCCTTCTGAGGCGAAACGTGCCCGGCGGCGAGGCGGTTCCCAACGAGGTGCGCATGACGGACACCGACGGGGAGAGGGAGCAGTTCTTCATCCTCAGCGGGGCAAATGGCGGCGGCAAGACCACCTATCTCCGGACCTGCTCCCTGGCGGCGCTGTTCTTCTCCGCGGGATGCCCCGTGGCGGCGAAGAGCGGACGGTGCATGCCCTTTGACGCGGTCTACACCCATTTTCCCGCCAACGAGAGCTACGAGTCGAACGGCCGGTTCATGGACGAGGCGGCCCGGGCGGACGAGATCATGGAGGCGGCGGGGAAAAACTCCTTCGCCGTGTTCAACGAGACCTATTCCGGCACCGACGAGCGGCGGAGCGAAGAGTATTCCCGCAGGCTGGCCGAGACCATGTGGGAGCGCGGGACCTTCGGCATCTACGTGACCCACATCCATTCGCTGACGGGCGGGAAGATCCCCACCCTGGCGGCGATGGTGGACGAGAACGACGAAAACCGGAGGACCTACAAAATCCGCCGGGTGGGGGAGACCAGATCCTCCTTTGCCCGGGACATTCTGGAAAAGTACGGGCTGGACGCGGAGACCCTGTCGGTCCGGATCCGGGAGACGGCGGAGAAGAAGGGAGGCAGATGAGCATGGGAGAGCGGTTTACCCTCATCGGGGAGCATCCCCGGGGCGTGCTGGACCGGGCGGAGCGGGACGCGGGCGACAAGCTGCTGAAGGACCTGCAGATCGACCGGGCCTTTCGGATCATCTGTCCGGAGTCCATGTACCGGGAGGACTTTCTGTCGGTGCTGAGGACGCCCCTGACCGATCCGGACCAGATCCGGGAGCGGCAGAGGGTGCTTCAGACCTTTCACAAGGATCCGGCGTTTCTGGACCGGCTCATCGAGGTGGTGCGGAAGATCCTTCTGACCAAGAACATGTGGGACAGCGAGCGCTCCCGCCTCATGGCCTCCCGCCGGGTGAATCCCCAGGACAAGAATCTGGTGCTGTGGGTGGCGCGGGAGAATCTGGTGCTGACGTGCCATTTCCTCCGGATCTTCCTCGGCTGCATGGAGGAGGCGGCGGAGTGTCTGAAGCAGTTCGGAGCGGCCGAGGGCTGGCTCCTGCGGCTCCGGAACAGCGTGGAGCGCATCGCGAGGACCTCGGACGCGGACCGGCTGTCGGCCTTCGCGGACCGGGTGGAGAAGGGGCTGGCCCAGGCGCATTCCTACGACGTGGAACTGGACGTGTCTGAGGACCTCAGGATCGAGTCGCCCTTTCTGTCCGGCTTCGACTACGTGCCCATCGCCAAAAAGCCCGACAAGCCCACGGGAGCCGCCGGACTCTTCGCCTTCCTGACCCGGGACCGGAAGGGAAAGCCCGCCGAGCCGGAATCCGTTCCCTTCGCGGGGGAGGGAATGCCGGGGCGGAGCGTCCCGGTGGAGGGCGTGGAGCTGGAATGGGGGCAGGATCTGTCCGCCAGAGCCGTGCAGGAGTGCGACCGGCTGTTCACCTCCTTCCTCAGAACCCTTGTGGACCGGTTCGCCGGGCTGGAGGAGGAGCTGTACTTTTACCGGTGCGCCCTGTACTATATCGACCGCTTCGAGGACCGGGGCGTGACCTACGTCTGGCCCGAGATCCTGCCGGAGGAGGAGAACGCCCTGTCCTGCCGGAATCTGCGGGATCTTCTGCTTCTGACGGAGAGCATGTACGTGCAGTCCGTGATCCCCAACGACGTGGCCTTCGGCAAGGGCGCGGGCGAGAACGGCCTCTCCGGGATGCTGGTGACGGGAAAGAACAACAGCGGCAAGACCGTCTATCTGCGCTCCATCGGCACGGCGGTCCTGCTGGCCCAGTGCGGCCTTCCCGTTCCGGCGGAGGAGGCCCGGATCAGCGTGCGGAGGCGGATCTTCACCACCTTCGCCAAGGCCGAGGGAGAACTGGTCCCCCAGTCCTCGGCGGGACGCTTCGAGGAGGAGGTGGCCGAGATCGCGGGGATCATCCGTGCCATGGAGCCGGACTCCCTGCTCCTGCTGAATGAGACCTTCCAGACCACCGCCTACGACGAGGGCGCGGACGGCATGGTGCCCATCCTGACCTATCTGGCGGGGCTGGGGTGCGGCTTCATCTTCGTGACCCACCTGACCCGGCTGGTGGACCGGTACCGCGCCATGGACCGGGCGGAAAGCGGCGTCACGGTCATGCGCACCAGCGACGATCCCCGGACAAGGTACAAGATCGGGGAGATATAACACAGAAAGAAAACGCGGATCCCGTTCCATACAGGCGGGACCCGTGTCTGTTTTTATATCCCCCAGAACCACCGGCGGGCGTATCGCCGGAGGAGATTTTTGTCTCTCCGGACCGCTTCCTCAGATTCGGCCAGAAGAGCATCCAGCGCCTCCCGCTCCTCTTTGGTGACGGTGTGCGGGCTGAACCGGGCCTTCATGGCGATGCTCTGACCGGCCTTCCATTCCGCGGATTGCTCCGCGCCTGTCCGGGACGCCAGCCGGTCCGCGAACCGCCAGATTATCAGGGCCGCCTCGTTGGGATCCGCTTTCCTCAGGGCGGCTCTTCTCCGTGACGAACGGAGGATCGGCCACAGGAAGAGGAAGAGCGCGGCGGCCGCGGGGATCCCGATCAGGAGCGGGAGTGAGGACGTCCGCTTCCTCTGAGCCGGGACCGCAGGTTCCGTGCGCGGAGAGGCTTCGTCGGGGGTGTCCGGCGTTTCCGGCTCGTTCCGCAGATTGGGCAGGGGAGCCGCGGGGAGATCGGCTTCGGGCGCGGTCTCCTCCTCCTCGGGAATGCCGGCGGAGGGCGTCGTCTCCAGGAGCCGCCAGGAGGCCACGGAGTCGTCGAAGTATTCCACCCAGGCGTGGGCGTCATCCTCGGTCACCTCCGTCCACCCGCTTCCCTCCGCCCGGACCAGATACCCGGTCACGTACCGCGCGGGAACACCCAGGCACCGGAGCAGGATGACGGCGGCGGAGGCGAAATGGACGCAGTAGCCCCGGTCACTCTCCGTCAGGAACCAGGGGACAAAGTCGCCCAACTCGGGCATGGCCTCCGTATCCGTGTCGTAGACCGCCGAGCTCCGAACGTAATCCGCCACCCGGAACACCAGATTGGGGTCCGCGGGATCGAAGCGGGAGACGATATCCGAAAGAGCGGCCCGGGTCCTGTCCGGCACCTGCAGATAGATGCTGAAGACCATGGTCCGGTATTCCCAGGAGATGGGCGCGAAGGGCTTGCCGGGGGCGAAGAGGACCGTGTACTGGGAAAGGGGATCGGATACCACATAGGAGTCTTCCGCCGCGGACGCTCCCTGGGGCAGCTCCGTGGCCGTATAGGGGAGCCACACCAGAGCGGATGCGTCGGCCATCCGGATCCGCAGCTGTTCCTCGGGAGGCGAATCCGTCAGGAACAGAGACGGGGAAAAGACCGAGATCGGCTTCTCTCCGTCCGAGACCTTCGCC
>Ga0256405_10002681_pt1 | contig 39543 bp, 30 predicted proteins | sample RumenRJG_02DNA_FD_189096 | JGI IMG/M metagenome (GOLD analysis project Ga0256405, IMG submission 189096) | Bovine rumen microbial communities from Lethbridge, Alberta, Canada - RJG_02 | ecosystem: Host-associated > Mammals > Digestive system > Stomach > Rumen | place: Canada: Alberta... | reverse complement strand
TTTTTCAAAAATAGAATTTTTGACCGTAAACCCGAGAACTGGCTGTATAGTGTTTGTGATTATCATGCTCTTAATGATACACTATTCTTACTTTAATAACTATCTAAATGACATTGGAACCGTCCCCATGGCTTGCCAACCCCCTGTCTTGTTTTATGTGCGGGGAACGCTGCGCATTCCCTCGAAAGTGATGCCCTCGCCGCAGTACTCCATGTGGATGCTGTCGGTGCCTTCGGCAGGGTTTTCCATTTCGATGTTTTTGAAGGAGATGTTTTTAGCTTCGTGGCCTGGTTCGTCAAAGCCGCATAGAAGGATGGAAGGGCAGTCGTGCCAGTCGTTCTTTCCGGCGTTGTTGTCGAGGAACCTTCCAAGAAGGTGCATATCTTCGAAGTGGCAGTCCTCAAAAACTGGAGGAATGGGGTGGCCTTCGCCGTCATCGTTGAAGGTGACAGAGTGGATCATGATGTGGGAGGCTGTGATGTTTCGTACTACCACATCTCTTACGTAGCCGCCGCGCTTTTTGGTACCTTTTATTTCAATGCCTGACCAGGTAGGACCCATGTCGCAGTCCCAGAGTCTTACGCCTTCGATGCCACCTGACATCTCGGAACCAATGCAAAGGCCGTGGCCAAAGTGGCAGATGCAGTCAAATACACGGATATTTTTTGAAGGGCGATTAATGATATTGCCCTCAGGATTTTTTCCTGATTTGATGGCAACGGAATCATCTTCTGTGTAGAAGTCGCAGGCGAAGATGGAAGAGTTGGTGGATGAATCCGGATCCCAGCCATCGCCGTTCCATACGCCCTCTGATCTTATGGTGCAGTGATCAGTAACAACGTTGTCGGAATATACAAAGTGAAGATTCCAGGAAGCGCCAAATCCCAGGGTAAGACCTGTGATCCATATGTTCTGGCAGTTACTCATATTTACAAGCCTTCCTCTTGCTCTGTGGGCAATAGTTTCGGGCTTTTCATATTCTTTTATCTTATCTCCAAGGGATGCGATGAAGTCCTTAAGCCGCACAGCCTCAAGCTTGGCAATGGCCTTGGCAAGCTCCCAGCCACCGCCCATGATGGAGCCTTTTCCTCTTATCACAACGTTTTTGCAGTTATATTCTGAGTCGTGATCAAGCTCGCCCATGTTAATAAGGCTTCTGTAGCATTCTCTTTCGTATCCCTCAAAGCGACTCCTGATCATTGGAAGATAGTCTGATGGGTCACTGGTTCCCTGAAGAAGTCCCCCCTCATCAACATACAGCTCAGTATCTGAGTGCATGTTAAGAGCTCCTGTTAAAAAAGTTCCTGAAGGAATATAAACAAAGGAGTCTGGACCGCAGTCGTCAAGAGCCTTCTGGATGGCAGAAGTATTCAAAAACTTTCCATCCCCTACAGCGTTGTAGGGAGCCTTGGTGATATCCAAGGCTTTTTTTACAGCTTTCGTTTCCACTGTTATTATGCCAAGGCTAATGGCTTTCGTATCGGAATCTGCTGGAGAAACAAGCATTTCAATTTTGATTTCGTGGGCTGTTTTGGGAGGAAGCTCATGAAAAGAAAAATGGGTCTTTTTTGAAGTGCCTGCCTTGCTGCCGTCCAGGTAGATGTTATACGTGCTGTCTTTTGTAGCAGTCTCTGGCAGATCCCAGAAAACCACAGCCTCAGTATCAGTTGATCTGTAATCGATGAAAAAATCAGGCTTCAAAGGTAATGTTCCTTTCTTTTATATCTTTTGCAATGTCAATGAATCTCTTAAGGTAGATGTAAACTTCTGCTCGGGAAATGCTGCTACCTTCCGCAACATCGTACCTTTCATTTATAGGAGTAGAAGGTCTTGGAATTTTAATGTCGATGCCAAGGTCCTTTGCTTTCTTTCTGCATTTTTTAATAGGGATATTTCTTTTCTCCCTGTCAGGCTCTAAAAACCTTATAAGGATGCTGTCCAGCTCGTCATAGGACAAAGGCGCATCAGGCCTGAAAAAGAGCTTGTCCCCCTCGGAGTGGATAGTGTCCGGGTCGATGAGATTTTCTTCCCAGAGGGTGTCCATGTATCCTGAATCCCACTCGTCAAATGAAACATCCTCAAACCTTCCGGAGTAGGGCCTTTTCCCATTTATGCGAATGGCCTTAAACAGGATCATAAGAAGCTGAGCCCTTGGCATTACAGCATATGGGTGAAGATACATTACACATGGATCCATAAGGCAAGCCTCAAAGGCCGCCTGAAGCTCGTCCATGGCGGGATAATCCTTGATGTCCACGTAGGGCATTGGGATGGAAAAAATATCCGGCTCCGGTTCTTCTTTTGGAAGAGCCTTTACATCATTGTCGGCGCTGTAGAATGGGAAGGAAAGACCATTGTCATAACGCTTTAATGGATTTTTGGATTCCTCCATGTTTCGTAGCTCATTCATGAACAGATCTGCGATCAGCACGCCGCCATATTCATTGTGTGGGTCACATCCCCGGGATTAAAGTAGTCCTTTGCATTTTCTCCAAAAACGATCCACTTATCAAAGGTCAGATCGTGGAGGTCCACAAAGGCAGCGTCAAGCTCCTGAGCAAGTCCCCAGACAGCGTCTCTGTACTCTTTTAAAAGAGAGTAGCTGTTCCCCTCCTGGTCCCTTAATGGGATTCGGCTGATAGGAGAGCAGAGGATAACTTCGGCCCCAAGCTCTCTTATTTCTCTTACGTATCTTTTGAGGTTATCTGTATAGCCCTTGAAGGCCTTAAGATTTCTGCGCTTCTGGTCGTTGTGGCCAAACTGCAGGATCACTACATCTCCCGGCAGGATCCTTTTGGTCATTATGTCGTAGTGACCGTCATCCCTAAAGCAGTTGCTGGTAAGTCCTGAGTGAGAAAGGTTACAGACAGCAGCTCCTTCGATATATCTTGAAAGAGTCTGGGCCCATCCGCAGCAGGAACCAAATGGATAGTAGGGAAAGCCTGCATGCTGGTCAGTTACAGTTGAGTCGCCTCCTACCCAGATTACAGGAAGGTCCCTTCGGGCCCCTGTTATTTCAAAAGAAATGCTACTGCCGTCAAAACGTTCCTTGCCAATGCCCTTACCTGTAAAGCTTACAAAAATGGACTTGTCATTACAGGGGATGCTTGAAAGAGCAGGAATGTAGGGAGTTACATTGACATTAAAGCTGCGCTGGTAGCAGCCGCCAGGCTCAAGGGAAATTCTGTTATCAAGCATGTTTCTTCTTGATGTGAACACTGACATGTTTTCAATGCTCTTTTTTGAAATACCAACCTTGAGATCCACAGAGTAGGTGCCAAATTCAGGGACAGCTATCTTAAAGATGATAACGTCTCTTCCAGTGGTATCAGTATCTTCAAGGAGATCTCTTTTTACCCAGCCTCCGCTTTTTAAAGCTCTTTCGTGGTCTGTTATGGATGTGACTTTGGCCATTTCAGGCTCCCAAAAGCCATATCCTCTTTCATCTGTATATAAGTTGTCCTGGTATGTACCAGTTATGTTGATCACTTTTTTAAACATTTAAACTTCTATGATCCTTGTTTCAAATGGATCAAGATCCTTTACTGTTATCTGGCTCTTATCACCCTTGATGATGGCCTGCTGCATGGTGGATGCGTTGTTGATAACAACCATCTTTCCGCTCTTTTTAAAGTATGCGCACTCAACAAGTGCGTTGTCAGTTATGTACTTGCTATCAAGAGCCTCGCCCTTAGCAAAGAGCAAAAGATTTAAGAGCAGCCTGTTGTTCTTGTCACAGGTTTCAAAGGTTGAAAGATAGATGCCTTTTCCCTTGCCAAAGTCGTTCACTGTAAGAAGCGGAGTCTCTTTTTCTGAAAGAAGGACTTTGGCCTTGCCATCTGTAAGGTGAACTCTGCAGCGAAGAGGAACGTAGCTGCCTTCAGGAATAAGGCCATCAATAACGGTCTTATCAAAGGACCACTTTCCATGGCACGCTCTTGCTGGGGTATCCTTATCAACGCCAAGTACAGAAGACATGCGGAAAACAGTGTCGTATCCGTCTATGGCTGAGGGCTCGTTGACACCGATGAATGTGCCGCCTTCAAACACCCATGAGGTGATGGTCTCTTCAATGACTGGATCATCCCAGGCTTTTCCACCGCTCCAGGCTGTGCCCATGGAACCTGCGTTTATACATACGTCGTAGCCTGAAAGGGCGCCTTTTTTTACGTCGTCAAAAGAGATATAGGAAACATCAACTGGAAGTCCTGACAGAGCTTCATTTACGTGGATGAGGTCATACATGTAGGTCTCGTGGAAGTGTCCGCTCAAAGTCCAGCTGCGCAGTTTCCCCCAGGCGTGGAGTACTGCAACCTTTATTGGAAGTACAGCAGGAGCTCCCTCTTCGTGAAGTGACTTGATAGCCCTGAATTCATCAGAGATCTGAGCCATGTAGTCCACAAAATCTGGGAAACCTTCTGTAAGGTGCAGGTATCCTCCAAGGCCAATCCTGTCGATCTTGGCGCGGAGCATTGCACGTCTTGTCTGTACCCAGTATTTTTTTGCATCCCTTGTGGGATCGCCGCCTTTTTCAAAGGTTGGAAGTCCGCCCAGTCCAACAGGGAACAGGTATGGGTGGAATCTAAGCTCGTGAACAGGTGCCTTGGCCCCAGCGCAGAGTCTTACTTCATAGCCCGAGAATACACACTTAATAAGGCCGTCAAAGCCAAACTCTGTAAAACGCTCACCGTAGGGCTCAACGCCAACCCAGCTGTCGTCGTAGAATACGTAAGCCTGTTTGCCATAGCTGTGAACCAGGTCTACAAGTTTTTTTCCAAAAGAAACTACGAACTGATTGACGTGGTCCATGTAGTCGCGCTGCGTCTTAACAGGCAGAGTGTGAGTTACGTGGAAATTACCCTTATTGATAAAGTCCTCAGCTGTAAGTCTGTAGCCGTACTTGTCAGCAAACTGATCCAGCATGCGCGGGCTTACTGTAAAGTCGTAGGAACCCCAGTCTGTAAAGAGATTGCGGTTTCTGGAGCTTGATCCCCACATCCAGACAAAGTTGTAGAACATGGAAGTAAAGCGGACAACATTGGTAGAAGGATGTGATTCGCACCAGTTTTTAAGCCAGTCCAAAAGGTACTCCTGGGTCTCAGGGTAGATTGGATCTACCTGCATCAGGTGCTCCTTGTTCCAGTTGTTGGTGGTGTGATTGTACATGGAGATCTCTTCCCAGATCCTGTAAGCAAGGAAACTTACAGTGTACCTGTGGAAGGGTATTGCGCCGCTTATGATGACGTTCTGGGCCTCTTTTTCATAGGTCCAGAAGCTGCTTTTTACTTCCTTGCCAGTGGTCCTGTCAAAAACCTGCCAGTACTTCATGGATTCTGCAGAGTCGTTTACAGCAAACTGCTGGTCAAAGAAATCGTCCATAAGATGGAAGGTCAAAAATGAATCTCTGGCAACCTTGGGCTGAGTCATTAAAAATGTCTGCTGAAGCTTGTCAGTATTCTTTTTGGCCCACTCATTGTGGTCTCTTATGATGCAGATGGTTGAGTAGATATTGTAATCAGAATTTACAATCTCATCAGACAGGACAGTGCCGTCGCTGTCTCTTATTACATCTGCTCCCCATTTGTCTGCAAGCTCTAAGGTGAGCTTTTCGTAGCCTGCTTCACCTGGGAGAGTGAAGCTCCCCTTTGTGTGAGGTATGTTGTTCGCCATTGTTATTTCCCCCGAAATATAGCTTTTTATGGTTTAAAGAGCTCCGTCGCTCCTTATTTTGTCGTAGTTTAAAAGCTTTGAAAGATAAGCAAGTGCAAGACCCTGGCCCCAGCCCTGGATCCAGTCCCTGGAAATGCCGCGATATCCTTCTCTGTCCTTCATTACTGCCGTTCCGCCTGATACGTTTAAAACCCTGCCGTCCTCTGACACGTTTTTAAGAATGCCTTCTGTAGCCTTGTTGATGTACTTGATGTGAAGAGGATTGCCCTTGTTTATCATGGCAGCTGCAATTCCACAGGATGCAGATACTTCTTCGTAGGATTCAGGATCGTCAAGGATTGTTCTAAAGAGGCCATTCTCTGTCTGGAGAAGTTTGATGGATGCCAGCTGCTCGTTAAGGGAGCCAACAATATCAAGGAACTTAGGATACAGATAGCACTCAGGAAGTGTTCTTCCAACCTCAGACATGGTGTAGGCTGCCCATGCATTGGCTCTGCCCCAGAAAAATCCTGACATGTGGTCCTTCGTGATGTTGTTGTAGCCGTGGTAGAAAAGACCTGTTGCAGGATCCTGAAGATACTTGATGTGCCAATAATACTGGTTGAGAGCATCATCAATAAGGGCTTCGTCTTTGAGAAATACACCTGCTCTTAACAGGAAGAATGCAGCCATGAAAAGAGTGTCTGCCCAGCACTGCTCGGGGAAGTCGTTGTTTACTGATACTGTGTGCTGAAGCACGTGATCTCCAAACCTTAAGGCTTTGTTTTCTATGTAGTCGATCTTGCTCTTTGCAATATCAAGGTACTTCTCATCCCCTGAATACTCATAGAGAGACAGCATTGCATGGCCCATTGCACAGGTATTAACTGTCCATGATGGAAGACCAAGCTCGATGTACTCATCGATCCTGTCCTTTAAAAGCTCAATGTATTCCTTGTTACCTGTGGCAGCGTAGGCTTCGCATACTCCGTAGTATGCAACACCTCCTGGCCAGTCCCAGGTAAGATCCATGCGCATTGTGCGCTTTACTATCTTGTCGATAACGCTTTCGATTTCTTTTTTGTCATAAGTCAGATTAGCCATAAAACCATTCCTTTCAGGCATAACTATGGTATTTTGACCAAATTATATTTTTATATGGTCGAAAAGTCTAATCATGTAGGTTAAAAAACTGTGCAATTTCAACTTTTTGATGGTAATATATTTTTGGATGTGATGATCAATAATTTGATATTTATTCATATTAGAGGAAAAGAGTATGTCAAAACCAAAAAAAACCCTTATAGAATACAGAAATTACGAGCTTCCGCTGCATTTTCCGGTACTGGTTTTAACTGGAGAAGAGTGGTACATATCTGATGTTAAGTCAGGCAAGCTCCATTTCCACAACTGCCTTGAAATAGGCATCTGCCACAAGGACAGCGGCTTTATGGAGTTTGGCAGCGAAGTTGTTCCGGTAAAGGCGGGAGATGTGACCTTTGTTTCAAGAAATGTCCCCCACACCACCTATTCAACCAAGGGACAGAGCAGCCTTTGGTCCTATATTTTCGTTAATCCCGACGAGCTGCTTAAGGGCGTATTTGATGGATCATCTCCCTATGCGGACCTTTTTCTTGATATGACCCAGAACCTGCAGCTGGTGCTGGATAAGGCCGCCTACAGGGAAGTCTACTTATTAATAGAACAAATCCTTGATGAGATGATGAAAAAAGATATGAACTACCAGCTGTCTGTAAAGGGACTGTTTCTTACTCTTTTCATGAAACTTATGAGGATCTATGCGGGCCAGAGACAGGAGCTTTTGGAGAAAAAAGAATCTCATGAAAATGCCATTGTAATAACTCCGGCTCTTGAGTATATCAGGGAAAATTACATGCAGGACTTTTCTATAGAAGATCTTGCTGACATGTGCCATTTAAGTCAGACTCACTTTAGAAGGATATTCCACGAGATCATGAACACCAGTCCTCTGGACTACCTGAACACCACAAGGATACTGCAATCCTGCATACTTTTAAGGACTACGGAGGACTCCATTTTATCAGTATCTGAGCAGGTGGGATTTAGATCTGTATCCAGTTACAACAGGCACTTCGCGGAGAAGATGGGCTCTCAGCCCAGCGACTTCAGGCGCAAGATGACCAAGATCGACAATGCTTCTATTATGAAATACACCGGCTGGACCCAGGCTGAGAAGCTGACAGAGAGCAGGAAATAAGCTGCAGGGACGGGCTTGTCCGTCCCCGTGTCTTGTGTTTTTTTGCGCAAAAACGTATACAATCCATTGTGCGAAATTACTAAAATTACCATATAATCTTTTGTTAATCTGACAAAATGCCTACTAATTGACAAAATAAATGGTTGATTATGCAAAGTTTTTTTGACTAAGTGAATAGATAACCGGTCTAAATTATTTTAGTATGATGCTATGAAAGGAAGGGGCAAAGAGTATGGCAAAGAAAGGTAATAAAGGGGGAGCAGTTGTCAAATCCAGTTGGAAACAGAGCATCAAAAGAGACTGGCAGCTATATCTTCTTCTCTTAATTCCACTTATTCTTGTAATTGTATTTAGCTTTGGAGCTTACCCGGGCCTTAGGATGGCCTTTATGGATTATAAGCCTGCCAAGGGTTATGCAGGCAGTAAATGGGTTGGATGGGCTACATTCCAGAAAGTTTTCAAGGATGCAGATTTTTCAAGAGCACTTAGAAACTCAATCGTATTTAATATCCTTGATCTCTTCGTAGGATTCCCAATGCCTATCATCCTGGCGCTGATCCTTAACGAGCTCCGCTATCAGAGATTTAAAAAGGTTTCACAGACAATTCTTTATCTTCCACACTTCCTGTCATGGGCTATCATCGGTAGCGTTGCCCTGACAATGTTCAAGCCCACAAGCGGACTTGTAAACATCGCAATGATGAAGTTTGGATGGATACAGGAAGGAATACCGTTCCTTAATGAGAAATGGCACTGGGCGGTTACATATCTTTTGATAGGAATCTGGCAGTCCATGGGATGGGGCACGATCCTGTACCTGGCAGCCATAACCGGTATCAGCGGCGAGCAGTACGAGGCGGCCATGATCGACGGCGCCAACCGCTGGCAGAGAATGATCCACATAACACTTCCAGGAATCAGAAGTACCATTGTTACACTTCTTATCATGAACCTTGGACGTGTAATGGGAAGTAACCTCGAGAGACTTACATCTCTTGGAAATACCCAGGTTAAAGAGTTCCAGTACCAGCTTGCTGTGTATATCTTCAACAAAGGTATCGGCAACAACAAGTTCAGTATGGCCACGGCAGTAGGCCTTTTCCAGTCAGTAATAGGTGTTGCACTTGTTCTTATATCTGACAGGATAGCCAAGAAGCTTGGCGAAGACGGACTTTTGTAGGAGGAACTGTTTAAATGGCTAAGACAAAAGAAATTAAGGCAGGCGAAGAGAGCTTTTCAGCAGGTGGAGCTCACGCTGTCAATAAATTCAAAATAAGCGACGCGATAATGATGCTTGTCATCATCCTTCTGTGCGCAACCTGTGTACTGCCATTCGTTCATGTGGCAGCCAAGTCAATATCGGGCAATACAGCAGTTATGTCACACTCAGTTTACTTCTGGCCCAAGGACATCACCTTTGATGCCTTCAAGCAGGTATTTGCTGATCAGTCAATGACATACTCAATGCTGTTTTCAGTATTTGTAACACTTCTCTTTACTCTTCTTGGAATGATCGTCTGCACCTGTGCAGCATATCCTCTTTCCAAAAAGAGACTTAAAGGAAGAAGCATTCTGGCATTCATCCTGATGGTTCCAATGTACTTCTCAGCAGGTATCATTCCTCAGTACATTCTCTACTATCAGCTGGGAATTCTGGATACCTTCTGGGTACTGATACTGCCACTTATTTATTCTCCATATAACATGCTGATCATGAAAAACTTCTTCCAGAGTACAATTCCTGACAGCTTGGAGGAGTCAGCTTTCCTTGATGGAGCAACCAATTTCCAGATCCTGTGGAAAATCGTACTTCCACTTTCAAAGCCCATCATTGCAACACTTTCTCTGTTCTACGCTGTAGGAAGATGGAATGCATACGCTGACAACATGTACTACACAAGATCTTCAGAGCTTAAGATGATCCAGTACAAGCTCTACCAGCTGGTTGCATCAGCTACAGAAGCTCAGAACGCTTCCCTCGCTGATACAGGAGCTGTAGTCCAGGCAACACCTGAGGTACTTCAGGCAGCCTGCATTATGTTCGTAACTATTCCGATCATCATCATCTATCCGTTCCTTCAGAAGTACTTCGTACAGGGAACTATGATCGGTGCTGTTAAAGGTTGAACTGAGTTCTTAGCGAGGTGTTTTCGAGCTTAGAAACGAAGTTCGTTCTGGCGAGGCAGCTTGCTGCCGAGAGCAGAACCTCATTGTTAATATGGAAGAGAATCAGGACATTACCCTTATAAGGGATAACAATAACATGTCAAATGTAAAAGGAGGATTACAATGAAAAAGAAGTTATTATCAGCCATTCTCGCAATGAGCATGGTAATGGGACTTGCAGCTTGTGGAAATAATGGTCCAGTTCCAACAGCTACAGAAAGCGGAGATACCAGTGCAGCTACTGAGACACCAGCAGCTACAGAGGCACCCGCAGCAGAGGCTACAGACACAGTAGCCGGTATCGACGGTTGGGAGCCATTTGCAGATCAGGTTACACTTCGCGTAGCTGTTTACGACAGAGGTGATGCAGGTAACGGATGTTCAGACGTTGAGAACAACTACTGGACAAACTGGGTACAGGAGAACTTTGGTGACAAGTACAACATCAAGGTTGAATACGTAGGAATCACACGTTCAGACGTTATGACAGACTACGCTATGCTTGCTTCAACAAACACACTTCCTACTCTTTGCATGGAGTACGATTACGACAAGCTTGCTACATGGGCATCAGACGGATACCTTCAGCCTATCGATCTTGAGCAGTTCAAGACAGTTGCTCCTACATACTGGGCAAGCATGGAAGAGAACGGCCTTACAGGCTACACACAGTTCGATGGCGAAGACTACATCGTTCTTGGTAAGAGACCTTACGGTAACACAAACTACACATACGTAACATGGTACAGAAAAGACTGGCTCAAGGAAGCTGGTTATGACGGAGCATATCCTGCAACAAATACAGAGCTTCTTGAGGCACTTGGCAAGATGGTTGAGAACGGACACAAGTATCCTATGAGCGGATCAAAGGTTGCTGGTGCAGGTGCTGACCAGAACTACATGTTCAGAGATTATCCTCAGGATGAGACAACATGGTGCACAACTGGTGACTACCAGATCCCAGCTCTTTCAACAGAGGCTCAGAAGAGACTTCTTAAGTGGAACAACGAGCTTTACAACGATGGTTACCTTAACCCTGAGTACTACTTAAGAAGCACAGATGATGTAAACGCTGACTTCGTAAACGGAGAAGCATTCCAGTGGTCAGGTTATGTTTCATCAACAATGGATGTACTTAATTCTTTCTATGAGAACAACCCAGACGCAGAGCTTGGCGTAGTAGTATGCGACAGCAAGTTCGTTCAGGACAGCACATGGGGTTCAAGCAACGCATTCAGACCAAACAACATCTTTGGTGCAATGGTTGGTTTTGCTAACAACGCAACAGAGGACGAGGTTAAGGCTGGTGAGATGTACCTTGAGTGGATGAGCCAGGATGAGAACCTCTTCACAATGACATGGGGTGTTGAAGGCGTTAACTTCAACTACGACGAAAACGGCAATCCTGTAGCTGTTGGTGATCAGTCAGGTCTTCCAGAGCAGCAGGGTCACAACAACAACGTAGACTACTGGATGGTAGTTACAGCTTCCAAGTCATTTGGCGACATCGAGTCAGACATCAAGGCTATCAATCCTCAGGGACTTCCTCAGGACTTCTATGATGACATTCTTGCTAACTACAAGGGACAGCTTGCACTCTATGAGTCAGGATACGCTAATGTAGACTGCCTGTTTGGTGGAGCACTTGAGTCAGTTACAGAGTATGGCACATCACTTAAGGAAGAAGTTTATCCAGAGTTCAGAGATCAGCTTGTAATGTGCAAGCCTGATGAGTTCGATGCTCTTTACGATGAGCTTTCACAGAAGTACCTTGATGCTGGTTACCAGGAGATCATCGACGAGAGACAGTCAATGCTTGACGCTGGCACAACAACAAAGCTTCAGTAATACCGGATTACAACTTTCGATAAATAGGTTGGTTTAAGAAAAGGGCGATGCTTATGCATCGCCCTTGCTTTGTCTTGATTTACCAGTTTGGTTCATTTGCAGTTTTTCGGAGCTGTTTCATAACGAACAGGTACAGGATGATTGAAAAGATACCGGCGGTTACCCAGGCTGCTGCATCTCCTGCAACTGCAAGGTTAAAGCTGTGGATCTTTATGGACAGAAATGCTGTAAAGAATCTTGCTAACAGTTCAACAATTCCAAGCATCAGAGCTGTCTTTCCATAGCCGCAGGCCTGCATTGCATTTCTGTAAATGAAGATCATGGCCAACGGGATGTAGAACGGAACACATGCAATTACATAAGCTCTTGCATAGGGCATGTAAGCTGTCACGTCAACGCCCTTGTCAAAGAAGAACCCTATTATTATTGGAAGGAGCACCACGCTTAAAACGCCATTAATAATTGAGTAAACACTTGCTATCTTCATGGCATCCTTGGTTCCCTGATGAACTCTGTCAAGGTCGCCATAGCCAAAGTTCTGGCCACAGTAAGCTGCCATGGTTTGGCCAAGAGATGGCATTCCTGCTGTCATAAGGTTTACCACCTTGCCTGCTGCTGTGAAGCCTGTTACTGCTGTTGAGCCGTAGATGTTGATGGAAGACTGCATGACCATTGTTCCGGAAGCTGTTATACCAAACTGCAGAGCCATTGGGATTCCAATGTTGAGCTGCTTTAATGAATAGTCTCTTCTAAGGTGCCAGTCGGTTTTCTTTGGCCTAAGGACTTCAACTTTTTTAACAATATAGATGGTACACAGAACTGCAGATGCCGCCTGGGAAAGATCAGTGGCAAGGGCTGCGCCAAAGGTTCCAAGGTGGAAACCAACGATGAATACCAGGTCCAGGGCGATGTTTAATATCGCTGAGAAGATCAGAAAGTACAGAGGAGTTCTGCTGTTTCCGATTGCTCTTAGTGACGCTGCCAGAAGGTTGTAACCAATAAGTGCTATGCTTCCTGCACAGATAGTTGATATATATGCATAAGCGTCGTTGTAAATATCTTCCGGAGTATTCATGATCCTAAGAAGCGGATGCATCACCATCAGGGCAACGATGGTAACAATGGCTGTACTGATGATGCCAAGAAGGATGGCGTTTACAAAGGCTTTTCTTGTTCCTTCGTAATCTTCAGCTCCGTATTTCTGGCTGATGAGAACGGTATATCCCGTAGTCATGCCATTGGCAAGTCCCATTATCATGAACATGATAGTTCCGGTGGAACCTACAGCAGCCAGAGCGGTAGGAGATACGTACCGTCCTACGATCACAGTATCTACCATGTTGTAAAACTGCTGGAATATAAATCCAAGAAAAATAGGAATAACGAATTTCAGTAAAAGAGTAAGGGGCCTGCCCTTTGTCATAGTAGATTCCATTTTTGTCCTCACATTTATCCTTACCATTTTTTGCCTGGGCAGTGTGCTCCTATGGACAGCGCCCTTATTTCAACGTAGCATCCGCATTTAAGGCAGGTGGCATCGATTAGTTTGTCGCATTCTTTGCAAAGCTCAAGGCGCCTCTTATATTCTTCATCAGATGCCCGCTCATCATCATTAAGAAGCTTTCTTGTCTTTTCAACCTGAGCTATCACGTCATCTTTACCTGCCATCTCAAATAGAAGGCATCTCTTACATCCGCCTGTAGTCTCTTTTTCCATTAGTGTCTCTCCTCTTCGTTTTCAAATCTCTCGCAGAACCTGGCGGAAAATGATGGAGCCTCGTTTCCGATAGTAAGGTGCGTAATATCGCCTACCCGAAGAGTCCTGAAGATTGCAATGCCTTTTTCTCTTTCCTCCGTAACAACCTCAGTTACTGAAGTTGGCGCCATGGCAAGAAACTGCAGTGGCATAAAAGGCGATACATTCCAGAGGCGGCTTAGCATAACACAGGTGATCCCGAAGTGGCAGAAAAGAGCTATTGTCTTGTCATTACCTGCTGTAACCCTGTAAATGTCACCATCTCTTTTATATCCGTGATCTTCCAAAAGCCCATCAAAGTTTTTGATCACATTGTCATAGACAGAAAGGGCATTGGAGGCCTTAACAAGCTCAGAATCCCTCCAGGCATTTCTGTCAAAGAGCTCTGGATGATTCATGTAGTATGAAGGCATCATATCCCACACAATACGCTTTTCAAAGGCTCCCGAACCTTCATCTTTTTTAAGCTCACTCTTATATGCATTCCTGGTTTCATCATCTGCCAAATTGGGATCGAAAAGAGCTGGGAACTCCATGAGCCATTGGCAGGTAGTTACAGGAAGAGACAGCTCTTTTAACGAATAGGAAGCAGTGTCTTTTGCCCTTCCTAAAGGTGACTCATACACCTCATCTATACCAAAGCTCTTTATCCTGTCTGCAAGGAGCTTTGCTTCTACTTTACCTTTATCAGTGAGACCGTCGATAACGTAATCCGGATCTCCGTGCCTAAAAAATAATAATCTCATAAATAAGCCTTTCTATAGCGAATACTTATCAGCATTATACACTAAACTATGCTTGCAGGAATATGTTATACTGAAAAGATACAGAAGGGGTAAATGGTGACCATATGAATAATGAAATTTTTGAAAAAGAACAATCACATCTGTCCGAAACCTACGACAAACTCCTTAAAAAGAAGGAAGAGATCTTAGGCCAGATCGCGGCCCTCAACGAGAAGGCTGTGGCTGATAAAAACGATATGCGTGACAATATCCGTTTTGACTATGCGGACATTGAGACTACCATGGAGACCCTGACAGAGATTGAAGTGTGGAACCGCTACATTGACACCTACAATGTTGAGAGCAGCTCGCTTTCCAAAAAGCTTGATACTGTGAATAAGCTTCTTGATTCTCCATATTTTGCAAAGATAAGTCTGCAGTTCGATCCATCTGAGGAGCCGGAGAGCTACTACATTGGCCGTGCTGCCATTTCTGATAAAGGGCCCAACCAGCTGATCGTTGACTGGAGGTCTCCAATTGCTGAAGTTTACTACAACCAGGAGATGGGACACACCAGCTACAGCGTAGATGACAGGGAGATTCCTGTGGACCTTAAGCTGCGCCGCCAGTTTGACCTTGACAGGGACAAGCTCATAGCCTACTTTGACACTCAGATTGCCATTGAGGACCCGATGCTTATTAAGTCTCTTTCCCAGACTCATACTGACAAGATGCAGGCCATTACTGCTACCATTCAGAAAGAGCAGAATACAGTTATCCGATACCCTGATGTTCCGGTTTTATTGGTAGACGGAATCGCAGGAAGTGGCAAGACGTCAGTACTTCTCCAGCGCATTGCATATCTCTTTTACCAGAAAAGAAAAACTCTGCGCCCGGATCAGGTGTGCCTATTAACGCTTAATCCTGTGTTCAGGGAATATATCGATAACGTCTTTCCTGACATGGGCGAGACCAATCCTGTGACCCTTACCTGGCGTGAGTTTTTAGAGGGAGCAAATGCGCCCGGAAGCATCCTTGATTATGACGATACTGATGCAGAAACTCTTGAGTGCATCAAGGTCTGCCTGCCAGATCTTGACCTTGAAGCTGATGACTTTTTTGACATAAGACAAAAAGAAACGATAGTGCTGACAAAAGAAGACGTGTTGTCAGTTGTGAAAAAATACAAGAAGTTCCCTCTGGGAATGAGGCTTATCCAGATAGCATCAGACGAACTTGAGCAGCGGGCCAAGAACAACATGCGAAACATGGACGACGGAACTGACGAAGCATCAGAGTCTACGGCAGGTTCTGAAAACGCCAGGGAAAATCGCATAGAGAATGACTTTGGAGGAGCTCTTTCCACCATCAGAAACTGTGGCTTTATCAATGTGACCCACATCGTTCAGAGGATCCTTGGGGTGAAAAAAGTAACTTCCGCCCAGTGGCTATATGCCAGAATGGAGCTTACCGGAAGGTGCGACAAGAACATGCGTTACGTCATGGTGGATGAGGTTCAGGACTATACCAGGGCTCAGATGATGGTGTTTGAAAAGTTCTACCCTAACGCAAGGTTCATGCTCCTTGGAGATGAGTTCCAGGCCATCAGGGAAGGAACAGTTAAATTCAAAGAAATTGCCAGAATGGCAGAGGATGCAGGAAAGAAGTTCGTAACACTTCCTCTTATGACCAGTTACAGAAGTTCTCCTGAGATCACAGATAAGTTTGCAGCACTGCTTCCTGATAAAAAGAAGATGCAGGTATCTTCAGTGAAAAGACCTGGTGAGGAAGTTTATGTAAAGAGCTGCAAGTCAGATAAAGAGTACTTTGCAGAGTTTAAGAAACTCATAGAAGATTACAGCAAAAAAGATGGTCTTACTGCAGTTATCGTAAGAGATCCAAGCAGCATTGAGAAAATAGTAGCTGCCCTTTCTGAAAAAGCACCGCAGATAGTTTCAGGGACTGACGCTCTTCCAAAGGAAGGTGCGTTTATGTTAGAGCTCCCTTATGCAAAGGGCCTTGAGTTTGACCACGTGATCCTGGCAGATGCAGACGATAGGACTTACCCTGACGATGAACTTGGAAGGCACTGCCTGTACACAGCCATGAGCAGGGCAACCCAGCATCTGGCAATTTTGTGCAGGGGCGAGCTTGCTGCAAATATTTGATGGAGCAAAACATGACCAAAAAGAAACTTGCGCTGGAAGTCATAGAGCGCCTTAAAAAAGAATATCCACAGTCACACTGTTCCCTTGCTTACGACAAGGCCTGGCAGCTTCTTGTGAGTGTCCGCCTTGCAGCCCAGTGCACAGACAAGAGAGTAGATGAGATAACCCCTCTTTTATATGAAAAGTTCCCTACAGTGGAAGCCCTCGCCGCGGCTCCTGTGGAGGAGATTGAAAAAATTGTGCGACCCTGCGGCCTTGGAAATTCCAAAGCAAGAGACATCTCTGCCTGCATGAAGGTGATACATAATGAGTATGGCGACATGGTGCCTGACACCATGGAGGAACTTTTAAAGCTTCCCGGAGTTGGCAGAAAAAGCGCCAACCTGGTCCTTGGGGACGTCTACGGAAAGCCCGCCATCGTAACAGATACCCACTGCATCAGACTCTGCAATCTTATTGGACTGGTGGACGATATCAAGGAACCAGGAAAGGTAGAAAAAGAGCTATGGAAGATAGTTCCTCCGGAGGAGGGGAATGATCTCTGTCACAGGTTTGTAGACCATGGAAGAGCAGTGTGCATAGCCAGACGTCCGCAGTGCGCAGAGTGTTGTCTTAAGGATATCTGCAAGACCGGGAAAAAGGCGAAAGATTAAAAAAGGATAAAACATTATTAAAATAACTTAAACGTTTTCGATTGGTACATTTTTTGTGCTAACATAATGGAGACTGCTTAATAGTTAAGCAGTCTCTTTTTTTGAGGAGGGAATAGATTATGAAAAATCAGATGCTTAGAAGGTTTATGTCAGTTGCAATGGCAGCAGCCATGGGGACGGTTCTTTTGGCTGGTTGTGGAAAGAACGCTACCGAGACACCTGCTGATGGAGCAGAGGTACCTGGAGCTGAGACAGTAGCAGAAGCTCCTGCTGCAGAAGCATCACAGGATGCAGCAGCCAGCCAGGACGAAATGAAGGCACCTTACTTTAAGAAGGGTGTGTACTCAAGTTTCCCAACAAGTGAGATGGCATCCCAGCACACATACTTCTACATCTTCTACGATGAGACTTCAGGCTACACAGAGGACGGCATGAGCGGAATAGGTCTTCCTTTTGCCTGCGAGCAGACTGATGGAACTGTAGTGTTCAGCATGGGCGGCGCAGATGAAGAGAGTAAGGACATTCTTACAGTTGAGTCTGTTTCTGATGGCTGGGTTACAGGAACAGTTCAGAACGGAATCAGCATCACATTTGCTCCTGTACCTGACGTAGATTCTGACAACTTCAGTGCACAGAACTACATTAATTCTTTTGCAGATGAGAGCCTTGTTTATGAGGATGCCAACGGCTGGAGCGTTAAGTACGATCCTTCTGTTATCGAAGTAAACCAGGGCGGTTCTGTAACTACTTTTGTTTACACAGGAGAGTGCGCTGGAACAAACATGATCACAGCCAGCTACGAGGTTGGCTCTGACGCCAAGACAGCGGTTGCTGAGAAGGCAAAAGCTTATGGCGAAGGCGCAACCACTTCCGAAGCTCCTTTCCCTGGAGCTGAAGATGTTACCGGCTACTGGGCAATGACAGCTCCATCTACAGAAGGCTCAGGCCTTGTAGAAACAGTAGTTGCGAGAGACTACATGGACGGCTATCTCATGTTCGAAATGACAGCCCACAACTCTGGCGACGATGCCATCGACATCCCTGTATCAGATGCACTTGCAGCAGTCATCGACTCCCTGACATTCAACAACTAAACAAGACACGGGGACGGTTCTGTTGTCTCCTTTTGGGGTGCACCCCCAAAGGAGACAATAGAACCGTCCCCGTGTCTTTATGCACAACAGTTTTCAGGTCAGGATCTTGATGATGGTAACGTCAAGCTTCTCGTAAAGGTCGATAATATTGCCATTAGCAAGTCTGACTTTGGGCCTTGAAAGGGATTTTTCATTGTTTTCACAAACAACACCCTGTTTGCCTGATGAAAGAAGTACGTTGCTGCCTAAAGGATAAGGAGCTATGTACTGCACAAATATATTAACAACATCAATATCAAACATTATTCCGCTGTTGGCCATCATGTACTCCATGGCATCTGCAGGGTTCATGGCATCCTTGTAGGAGCGCTTTCCTGTCAGTGCATCATAGACGTCAGCAACGTGGATGATCCTGGCAAACTTGTGGATGTTTCTTCCAGAGATCCCTCTTGGATAACCTGAACCATCCCAGTTTTCATGGTGTGAGTAAACAGCGCTCTTTATTACTGAAGGAATTTCGTCGCCGTTTTTTTCTTTTTCACGAAGACGTCTAAGGCCGTATTCCGGATGTCTTTTTATCTCTTCATACTCTTCCTTGGTGAGCTTGGCTGGCTTGTTCAGGATCTCGATGGGAACATCGCATTTACCAATATCATGTAAAAGAGCTGCCTGGGAGAGCTTCTCCAGCTCAGCGTTTCTAAGTCCCATTCCGATTCCGATGATGACTGATAAAAGATCAACGTTTACACTGTGAACGTAAGTGTAGTTGTCATAGCTGCTAAGGTTAATTGTTTCAACTATGAGAGATTCTGAATTCTGGACCTCGTTGACGATCTTGTTGGCAAGGAACAGACATGCATCAATATCAAGCTTTTTAAGCTTGTTGATGGCAGCTATCCTGGTTTCATCTGATATGAGCTGATTGGCCTTGACCACGTCGCCTTCATCAAATATGTAGAGGCCATCGTATCCAAGCTTAATGATCCTGTCTATATAAGACTGCGTTAGAGAAGTGTTGCCCTTGAGAAGGATCTGCTCGTGGTTGTCATATATGTTGTTGGCCAGGATCATTCCGGGCCTTAAGTCTTTTTTATTAACGTATCTCATAGGTTCTCCATTTCAATGGGGCCAGCTATGCAGTCATGGCTGGCAATTCCGTTAACAATGAAGTTCCTGGTGGTTGTTGTAACTTCGTACAGGTCATCACTTTTAACTTCAGAAATGCTTTCAACGCTTATGTTGTCGAGACGTCTGTTTCTGATGCTTAAGTTTTCAACATTTCCTTTTGCTACTGGATTGAAAATGGTGTAAAACCGGATAAGCTCTGTAGCGCCACCAATGAGTGACACTTCCATGCGCTCACTGTTATAGGAATATTCAAATTCATATTGTTCCATGCCCTTAGAAAGCAGTTCAAGATACTCCTTTTTGGGGCTGGTTATAGTCTTTAAATTAGGATCAACTGTGGTGTCAGAGTCATAGACACCAGCAACAAAGCCTCTTACAAATTCAGGCTCATCCTTGTGCTTCTTGAATTTCTCTGAGAACTTTAAAAGATCCTTGTAGGGTACAGATACTTTCTTGGTCTTAAAATACTCGTTGGTGTATTTGTCGTGGGCAAAAGCATCTGAAATAGTTGCGTTTACATCAAAATATGTAAGATACTGATAAACACGGTTTGCAACAGCCGCATTTTCTAAAACGTAATCAGCATATTCGCCTCTTTTAAGGCTTGAGAGATTCCTTGCATATATTTCCATGCTGATCAAATAGCCAGCCATATACTGCCTAGTCTCTCTGTACTTATCATCTATGCTCTTTGAAAAACCAAACATCTTTCGGCCTTCTTCAAGAAAGATCACGTTTTCTTTTATTGAACCATTGTCACTTGAAAACTGCCAGCCAGACAAGGTCAGCCACTGATGCTCTGGACTGCATATAAGAGTTCGTCCGTCAGTTAAAAGAATCTTTACCGCCTTACTTCTCTTTTTATTGATCTCAAGGACAGTACCCTTGGTATACTTAAGATCTTCGCCATCATAACGCACGGAATATACAAGATCGCCGCTCTTTAGATCCCGCACCTTCTTAGTGGTATTGTCATAAAGAAGAACATCCATATTGCCATCAATACAGTCAAAATATCTGTTCATAAGATTATCCTTTCTGGTCAATAAACAATAGGTTATTAATATAGTAACATATCTGCGGCCTGTCAATGTGTATTTTGCGTGAACTTATGGGCATATGTGCAAATCATGACTGATCCAAATGTTGATTTCACGCAATGACAATTGTACGTATCTGTATAATAATGAATACATCTACAAAGAACGTAATTCACCTGTCACTTGTTACATGAGGGGAGAGCAATGAGAGACATAGAATATCTGCGTTTATTATCCAAGGAATTTCCTAATTCAAGAAAGGCTGCAGCGGAGATCATAAACCTTCGCGCCATCTGTGCTTTGCCTAAGGGCACGGAGTATTTCTTTTCCGACATTCACGGAGAATATGAGGCGTTTTCGCATCTGCTGCGTAGTTCATCAGGTATCATAAGGGCCAAGATCGAGGAGACCTTTGGCAATCAGATGACTGAGTCCGATCAGCTAAAGCTTGCCAATCTTATCTATTACCCGAGGGAAGTTATCAGCAATATAAGGCATGATGAGAGCGTCTCCGCAAAAGAGCTGTCGGAGCACCAAAAGATCACCATCAACCGCCTTATTTCCATCTGCCGCGTGGTTTCAAGTAAATACACCAGGAGCAAGGTCCGCAAAAAGATGCCTGCAGACTACGCCTACGCCATCGACGAGCTTTTGCACCTTGACATGAATGATCCCAATAAAAAGCTCTATTACAACGAGATCGTAAATGGCATCATTGAGATTGACTTTGCAGATGAATTCATTATCGCTCTCTGCGAGCTGATCCAGAATCTGACAATAGACTCGCTTCATATAATAGGAGACATTTTTGACAGAGGCGCAAGACCTGACCTTGTCATGGAGGAGATCATGAACTTCCATGACGTTGACATTCAGTGGGGCAATCACGATGTGGACTGGATGGGAGCTGCCTGTGGCAACACAGCATGCATAGCCAATGTCCTAAGGATTGGTACCAGCTACAACTGCTTTGACGCTCTGGAGGATGGCTACGGCATTAATCTTCGTCCGCTGTCAATGTTTGCAGCGGAAGTTTATGGAGATGACCCCTGTGTGTGCTTTAAGCCCCATCTCCTTGATGAAAACAAGTATGATTCAGTTAACCCGGATCTGGCTGCCAAAATGTGTAAGGCCATCAGTATCATCCAGCTTAAGCTTGAGGGTCAGCTCATTAAAAGACATCCTGAGTACGGCCTTGAAAAGAGGCTCCTTTTAGATAAGATAAATTACGACACCTTTGAAGTCACCATAGATGGCAAGGCTTATAAGCTTTCAGACTCCAATTTCCCGACAATAGATCCATCGGACCCTTATGCCCTTTCTGAGGGAGAAGAGGAGCTTATGAGAACGCTACGATTTAGCTTCATCCACTCCCAGCTCCTTATAAAGCATGTGCAGTTTCTGTACTCCCACGGCGCCATGTACAGGATCGTCAACGGCAATCTCCTTTATCATGGCTGTATTCCAATGGACGATAATGGCAATTTCATTCCTATGACCACAAGGGATGGAAGCTATCAGGGAAAAGAACTTATGGACTATCTTAACACCAAGATCCATGACGCATTTTTCCTTGACCCAAGAGATAACCCGGAAAAGAAGCAGGACGCTGTGGACCTTATGTGGTATCTGTGGTGCGGCCCAAGGTCACCTCTTTTTGGAAAAGACAAGATCACAACCTTTGAACATCTCTTTTTGCGCAGTGAAAAAGAGCTCTGCAAAGAGAACTTCAATCCCTACTACAAATATTCTGCAATGGAGCCCTATGCAGATAAGATATTGAAGGAGTTTGGACTTGATCCTGAGTGGGCCCATATAATAAACGGTCATGTGCCAGTGAAGGCAGGAAAGGGCGAGCATCCAGTCAAGGCCGGAGGCAAGCTCTACATCATAGATGGCGGCATATCCAAGGCATACCACGAGCAGACAGGAATTGCGGGCTACACCCTTATCTACAATTCCCATCACCTGGCTCTTGCGGCCCACAAGCCCTTTGTAAAAGGGCAGGAAAACACGCCAACGATCCAGCTTACAGAAAAGACCAAGAAAAGGATCCTTGTTCGTGACACTGATATAGGTAAGGGACTTCTAAGACAGATAGATGACTTAAAAGATCTTCTTAAAGCCTTCGAAAGCGGCGCTATCAGGGAGAAGTAAAGCTGTTTATAAAAAGATTATTTGACGCATCAAAATTTACTATTTACAATACTTTCAAGAATGGAATTATGTCGTTTATAAAATTACTATATTTCACATACTTTGAAAGGACGTTATTGTATGGATGCTAATGGATTAAATGCAGAACAGCAGGCTCTTCTTGCGAGCATTATGGGTAAATCATCACAGGCCGGCGGCGGTGGTGGATTTAATCCTGCGTCGGTTCAGCCGGCAGCTTCTGCAGCACCAGCAGCTCCTGCGGCTGCAGATCCAGGCAAGATGCTGAGCCAGGCAGAGATTGATGCACTAATTGCTTCGATGGGCAAGTAAATATGAGTTATGGTAGAAATAACCGAGACCTCCTGAATTTTCAGGAGGTCTTTTTTGTCGAATTATTGTTCATAATATGACCTTATTATAATTTAACAATTATGCTAGAATTTTAAGATAATTTCATTAAGCTGAAGGATCAGGGGGATTCTATGGGCAAAATAATCAGTTGGGGATTAAAGAAAATTGGTTTTTTCAGACTATCTATTCAAAGACAGATCTTTCTTGCTCTGGTCTGGTTGTCTATCGTTATGTCCGTCATCCTGGGAATAGTTGTATATGGTGTCTCCAGAAAGACTATAGAGCAGCAGTACAATCGTGCTCATGACAATTCACTTGGGGTTGCCAGTGAGATTGTTAAATTGAATCTCAGATCAGATGTAGCCCAGGCCAGATCCTTGCTGTCATCATCAGTATTCATAAACAATGTCATAAAAGAAAATCCCGATAGCAGGTCGTTCTCAGCATTTGCAAACACCGAGATCGAGGACCAGCTTCTTAAGATAATTTCATCAAATACAGAAATTAGAGACATTCTTGTAGTCAACTGTGCAGGGAATATTGCCTTTGTAAGCCAGAACGATCTGAATCAAAGGCAGGTAATCCATTACTATCAGTCGGACAATATCCTGGATGAGCCATGGATCACTATGGCAGATAATGCAAAAGGTAAGGAGATCTTTTTTCCAGACAACGTTATATTTGAGGATTCAAATGAGACATTTTCTCTGGTAAAAGAGATCATTGAACCTGTAAATTACACCAAGATAGGGTTCCTTGTTATGAATATCCGAAAAGAGGATTCGTTTTCCAAGGTCTTTGGCGCAAAAGACGAGGGGTATGGTACAGACTTTGATCTGATAATCGCACCTGATCCTGAAAATGAAGGGCGATATCAGCTGGTGTATTCATCAGTTATTTTGAACATAAGGCAATTCAAGGAGATTGCTGATGAGTACTACAACGAAAGCACCTCTGGCAACGGCTTTCTGTTTAATGCTGCCCATAACAATTTAAGCGGCTGGGATATTGTCAATGTCATCTCAAAAAAGGAGCTGGCGGCCCAGAGTAATTACATAACTTTTTCGGCTTTGGTAATAGGTCTTATTCTGATTGCAATAAGTCTTCCACTTTCTTACACCATCTCAGGCTATATTACAAAGCCTCTCTATGTGCTTGAGGAAAACATCAAAAACCTTGGAGAAGGAAGATACCATGTAGATGCGGAGTTTGACGACAGTGAGACCGGAAGAATAGGTCAGAAGTTCAAGGACGTGGTAAACAACAACTTGGAGCTTGAAAACAAGCTTATCCAGACAAACCTAAAGGAGCGGGAGGCTGAGCTCTTACTGATGCAGTCCCAGATAAACCCCCATTATCTCTACAACACTTTGGACACCCTGTACATGATGGCGATCATTAAAAATGAAGATGAGATTGCTGAGTTTGTGCAGGCTCTTTCTGAGAACTTTAAGCTCAGCCTTAATAAGGGCAATAAGCTTATTATGGTACAGGACGAAGTAAACCGTATAAAAGCTTACATGAAGATCCAGAACTACAGATTTGAAAACAGATACACGCTTGAGATAAACATAGGAGCGGAGCTTTTGCGGGAGAGGATACTGACATTCATTTTGCAGCCACTTGTAGAAAATTCTGTGTTCCACGGACTTGAGCCAAGAGCGGAAAAAGGCACAGTAAAGATCACAGGCGAAATGACTGACCGAATGATACGCTTTGTGGTAGAGGATGACGGCGTTGGAATAAAAGATATGAGCCTTTTGGAAAACGGGTACGGTGTCAGAAATATCAAAGAGAGGATAAAGCTCTTTTACGGTGAAAAATATGAGCCTGTATTTGAAAACACAGGTGCAGGAACAAGGGTGACCATTGTGGTGCCTAAACTTACTACTGAACAGATCATGATGGGAAATATGGATAATAACAAATCAGTGAATGGAACGGTGATCTTATGAAAAGAATGGTGATAGTAGATGATGAAAGACTTGTTATAGAGGGCATCAAAGCGATCATTAAAAGGATTGGGGCAGATGTGGAAGTAGTGGGCTCTGCCCAGGATGGAATGCAGGCTCAAAGGGTGATCAAAAACTTAAACCCTGATATTGTGATCACGGATATCAGGATCCCCTATCTAGATGGCCTTTCTCTTATAGAGGAATGCAAGGAGTACTGTCCTGACACAATCTTTATCATAATCAGCGGCTTCCAGGAATTTGAATATGCAAGAAAAGCCATAAGACTGGACGTACTGGACTATATAACCAAGCCCGTCACCATTGACAAATTAAAGGCTGTTCTTGAATGCGCAGATAAAAAACTTGCCAATGACAGCGAGGGGACAGAAACCGAAAAGGAAATAGAAAAGCCAAAGCCTGAAAGCGGGCACAAGGCCATAGATACAATAGTTGAATATATTGAAAAGAACTACAACAAGGACGTGGGACTTACGGAGCTCTCTGAGCTGGTGGGAATGAACCCTGCGTATCTTAGTGCTCTTTTCAAAGAGACTCTTGGCAAGACCTATATCAAGTATTTGACAGGGCTGCGAATGGAAAAAGCATGTCAGTTTCTCGAGGAGGGAAACAAAGTATCTGCAGTTGCATCAATGGTTGGAATCAATGATGTTCACTACTTTGGCGAGATCTTCAAGAAGTATAAGAGCATGACTCCAAGGGAATACAGGGACTTAAAGCAAAAATAAAATAAATCTAAAAAAAATCAACATAATATAAAAAATGTCCCCTATTTGTAAAAATAGCCAGGGTGTATCTTACATATTGTAATCAGTTCGGAAACGCCGAACGAAACCAATAATGTAAGAAAATGGAGGGTTGTATGAGAAAGAAAATTTTGGCTACATTACTTAGCACAGCAATGGTAATTGGCTCACTGGCAGGCTGCGGAAGCGCACAGGCAGACACAGCAACAACTGACCAGGGCAGCAGCGCTGCTACAGAGGAAAAGAAAGAAGAAGCAACAACCGAGACTACTACTGAGACAGCAGAAGCTACATCAGATTTTTCTGGCGAAGATCCACAGCTTACAAAGGACTTCCACATCCTTTCTATCTGGGCTGAAGATAACGACAACGGTGTTCTTATCAACAGCATCTGCAAGGCATATCAGGAAGTAAATCCCAACTTTACATACGAGTACGAGCTTGTTTCATCAGGCGATCTTAGACAGAAGGTTGCTACACTTGTAGCATCTAATGATCTTCCAGATATGTTCGTATATGAGTCTGGCAAGCCTATCGTTGACCTTATTGAAGGCGGACAGGTTACAGATATCGGAGCATTACTTGATGAAGTTGGTTCAACTGATTATGTAACACCATCAGCTACATCACTTCTTCAGACACTTTCAGGAACAGATACGATCTATGATCTTCCTCTTGGACTTAATGTTGAGGGATTCTGGTACAACAAGGCTCTCTTTGAGCAGGCAGGAATAGCTAAGGCTCCAGAGACATGGGATGAGTTTGAAGAAGATCTTCAGAAACTCAGCGATGCAGGTATCCAGCCTCTTTCATGTGGCGCAGCTGATAAGTGGGGCGCAACACGTCTTATCAATGCTTACACTGTAAGAACTCTTGGAGCAGATGCTATGAAGAATGCTGCAGAGGGCAAGACAAGCTATACAGATGAAGGCTATGTGGCAGCAGCTGCTAAGATCCAGGAGTGGGCAGATAAGGGCTACTTCGGAGAAGGCGTTAACACTGTAGACATGAACACAGCTGGTTCAATGCTCATGACTGGCAAGTCAGCTATTTTCTACAATGGCTCATGGTTTGCATCAAACCTCAATGACACATCTGCAAATGCAGCAGGTGAGGATGGAATTGGATATTTCAATATTCCTGTAGCAGATGCTTCTGTATCACCTATCGATTCATACTCAATGAACTGTGGTAACATCCTTTGCCTTAGCCAGGCTAAGACAGATGAAGCAACCAAGTGGTTTATCAAGTACTTTGTTGAGCACATCGGTGATGTTGCAATGGAGACTCAGGGATCTATCAAGGGTTACACATATTCCAAGCAGCCTTCAGATATGACAGGTTACACAAAGCTTGTTCTTGACGAGATTGGAAAGGCTCAGAGTGCCTTCACATGGTATGAAGCAACAATGAATTCTGAAGTATCAGATGCAGCACAGAACAACGTTCAGATGCTGTTCTCAGGAGAGATGTCACCTGAAGACTATATGCAGTCAATTCAGGATGCTGCAGACATGTCGAACTGATCCTAAAGCAAAATAGTAATAAAAAAGGTACAAGCGAGCGGTTTTCTTACATCGCTCGCTTGTTTTACGAAAAGGAAGAGAAGGCTGATGAAAAAAGTACTTGGAAATAAGGGAGCTATAGCAGCATTTGTTGTCCCGGCGATCATACTTTATTCGATAATCGTGGTACTGCCGGTCCTATGGTCTTTCTATTATTCATTCTTTTCCGGATCCCCAGGACTTAAGTGGGAGTTTTCCGGAGTCAAAAACTACATAAAGCTATTTTCGGATAAGAATTTTCTTAACTCTTTACTGGTTAATTTAAAATACATTGGAATAGTCATGATAGGTCAGGTTGGCGGCGGACTTTTAATGGCGCTGATGTTCAAATTCTGGCTTAAGAGATTTAAAAACGTAGTAAGGACCATCGTGTTCTTTCCTGTTGTCCTTCCTACAGTTGCTGTTGGTCAGTTGTTTGCCAAGATCTATGAGATCCAGCCCAACTATGGACTTTTAAATTCACTTTTGGCGGCTCTTGGACTTACCAGTCTGGTACAGCCATGGATAGGACAGGCATCCACAGCGCTTGGTGCTTTGGAGGTCATGGACATCTGGACCGGAATCGGATTCCACTCAATCATCCTGTATGGAGCGCTTCTTGATATCCCGGATGACGTCATCGAAGCCGGCAGGATAGACGGATGTAATGGCTGGAATCTTTTCACCAAGATCCTGGCGCCTCTACTTAGGCCGATGATCATAACCTGTATGGTATTTAGTTTTTCAGGAACAGTTAAGCTGTTTGAGTCAGCGCTGGCTCTTACAAGCGGCGGACCTGGAAATGCAACCAGGTCACTTTCCATGTACATGTACTCAGTGGCTTTCACCTATAACAAGGTAGGTTACGGATCAGTCATTGCAATCTTTATTTTCCTTTTATGCATTGCCGGATCCAAGGTGATCAACCTGTTTGATAAAAAAGAAAGCTACTACTAATGGGAGGAAAAGCGATGACTGAAAAAACAAAACAAAATGTCGGTGGCATTTTGATAAAGATAATTATTCTTTTGATCTGCATTGTAGATATTTACCCGATAATTTGGATGCTTACAGCGTCATTCAAGCAGCAGTACGAGTGGTCATCTCATCCTGCTTATGCATTTCCTGACGGATTTTACTGGAAAAACTATGTGGATGCCTGGACAAGAGGACACATGTCCACCTTCTTTAAGAACTCTCTTATATACACTCTGGTTTCACTGGTGTTCATTGTGTTTTTCTCAGTTACTGTTGGTTTTGCAGTGACCAAGATGCAGTGGAAAGGCCGCAAGATCGTTGCTGACTATTTCCAGCTTGGGATCATGGTGCCTGTAGCTACAGCTCTTATCCCATTGTTTCAGATATACAACAAGACAGGTTTATACAATAAGCCAGGCTCACTTATCGTTTCCTATGTTGCATTTGGTCTGTCCCTTTCTATCTATCTTGTCACCGGATATTTAAGATCTTTTCCGGATGAGATCATGGAGGCAGCGGTAATAGATGGTTGCGGTATTTATAAGCTGATGTATTATGTAGTACTTCCTCTTATGAAAAACGCTATAGTCACAGTTCTTGTACTTCAGTTTTTCTTCAAATGGAACGATCTTTTGTTCTCAATGACATTTGTTTCAAGCACAGACCTTAAGACTGTACAGACTGGACTTATGTACTTCTCTGATGAATTTGGAGCTAAGAACTGGGGAGCAATCTTTGCATCAGTATCAATGAGTATACTGCCGATGCTGCTTCTTTATACGATCCTTAACAAGACCATCATTGAAGGAATGACTGCAGGTGCTGTTAAGGGATGATGGGTAGAACAATGGTAATAAATGACTACGAGATTGTCTTTTCATATATTGAAAAAAATGTAGAAGGGATGCTTAAAAAACCTGTTGGATTTATTAAATATCCTTTCACAGATCCGGGGTCTGTCTATGATGGAAATGTCTGGGACTGGGACACCTACTGGTGCAGCTACGGACTTCTTCCAATCAGAGAAAAGATCCAAGAAGGAAAACTTGCTGAAAAGATAGTTGAGCACTGCAAGGGTAACGTGCTCAACTTCCTGGACTGGCAGCTGGAGGATGGCTATATACCCATGATGATAGAGAATGGGGAATGGCCTGAGCCCTATCTTAATATCCAGCATAAAAATGGATATCTGATGAATATGCACAAGCCTTTTTTGTGTCAGCAGATAGACCTTATCAGCAGGGAGATCGGGGACTACCAGTGGATCAGTAACTATCTTTCACAGATTGACAGATACTTTGAGTGTTACTACAACAACTATTTTGACTATGACTGTGAACTGTTTGTCTGGCGTGATGACATCATGATCGGAATGGACAATGATCCTGCTTCATTTGGAAGACCCAAGTCATCAACAGCCAATATTTTCCTTAACAGTTTCATGATCATGGAGCTGGAAGCCGGCGCAGAGATATTTGACAGATGCGGTAAAAAAGAAAAAGCTGATTTTTTAAGGAATGACAGGAATTCTCTGGCGGAGGCCATTCACAGGGAATGCTATGATCACAGGGATCAGTTCTTTTACTCGGTTGATGTTGATATATGTACCAGATACTATGACTGGTTCCACAAGGGGCTTGGAGTATTTTGGAAAAGTCTACCCATAAGGATTGCAACCTGGTCTGGATTTTTGCCAATGTTGGCAGGAATTGCCACAAACGACGAGGCAAAAGCCTTAAGGATGCACTATCACGACAAGGATGCTTTTACAAGTAATTACGGCATCTGCACCCTTGGCAAAAACGAGAAGATGTTCAATATTGAGGCCACCAACAATCCATCAAACTGGCTTGGTCCGATCTGGCTTGTGGCCAACTACTGTGTGTTCAAGGGAATGCTCAAATACGGCTTTTTAGTAGAGGCTGCGGATATGTGTAAAAAGAGCCTTGGACTACTAGCAGGTGACATTAAGACCTATGGATGTATGCATGAGTATTACGATCCCTTTACAGGAGAGCCGGTCATGAACGGAGGCTTTATCAACTGGAACATTCTGGCTATCAACATGGCAAGGGAATTGGCAGAGGTAAAAGGAGAAGAGGTATGAAGATTGGAGTTGTTTATACAAGTACAACACCGGAGCTTATAGAGGATGTAAACAGAGAGATCAAAAGTGTTCTCGGAGATGATGTAGAGATCTATGCCCAGGAGGATCCTTCTATCCTTGCTGAAGTCAGGGATGCGGGATATGTCACACAGCCTCCTGCAGCAAGGCTTATCACTATGTTCATGAAGGCTGCAGAAAATAACTGCGAGGCAGTACTAAACGCATGCTCTTCTGTGGGAGAAGTAGCTGATTGTGTTCAGAGCGCAGCAGCATATTTAGGAATGCCTATAGTAAGGATCGATGAGGAAATGTGCAGGGATGCTGCAAGAAAAGGTGAAAGGATCGGAGTTATGGCAACGCTACCAACTACACTGATCCCCACCTGCAACACCGTGGAAAGAGTAGCAAGAGAATGTAACAGACATGTGACAGTAAAACAGTGCCTTGTAGAAAATGCCTTTGGACTTGACCAGGAACAGTTTAAGGAAAGAATGAGTGCATCCTGTGAAACTATCGCAAAGGATGTAGATGTTGTTGTGCTTGCCCAGGGAAGTATGGCTTATTGCGCAGATTTTCTCAGCAGCAAATATGGCATTCCAGTTTTATCCAGCCCTTCCTATGGTGCAAGAGCACTAAAAAATGCACTTATCAAAAAAGGAGTCATAAATGGATAAAGTTATTTTGTCGGTAGCGCCAGTATGCGCTTCTCCCCATAAGATCATTCCTGAAGAGATCGCAGAAGATGTCTATGAGTGCTATATAAACGGTGCCGCAATGGTGCACCTTCATGTGAGAGACGAGAATGCTGCACTTACTAAAGATCTTACTTTAGTTAAAAAAACTGTTGAACTCATAAAACAAAAATGTGACATCATCATAGAAATCTCAACCGGAGGTGTTTCTGATCTTACCATCAAGGAGAGATGTCAGCCAATATATGCTGATTTTACAGAGGCAGTAAGTCTTAATGTAGGATCTGTAAATCTTGGAAAGAGTGTCTATCAAAACCCTATCGATGATGTGAAGTTTTGCGTCAGCGAGCTTATCAAGTATAAAAAGTACCCTGAAACTGAGCTTTTTGAGCTGGGCATGGTAAATACCATGGCGGGTCTTGTGAAGGAATTTGATTTTACATCACCAATACTTTTGGCTCTGGTGTTTGGCCATGAAGGCGAACTTCCGGCTACTGAGAACGCATTAAGGCACATGGTGCAGTATGTGAATGAATGCTTCAGGGGCAGGGAGGACATAATCTGGGGATACACCCAGGCTGGTAGAAAAGACTGGGATATGATGCGCTACGCAGTTAACTACGGTGCAGGATCTTTGCGGGTAGGCTTTGAGGATTCAGACTATCTTGATACAGACGTAAAGGCTGATAAGAACAGTGTGATTGTTCAGAGGGCAGCGCAGGTCATAAGAGAATGCGGAAAAGTTCCTGCTTCTTCAAGAGAGGCAAGAGCCATACTGGGGATTTCATAAAGCGGGGAGAGTATGGAAAAACTTATTTATGATGAAGTCAAAAATATGGTCAGTAAACTGGGGCTTTCCTATGGGGAGGCTGTCAGTGCGGCCAGAAAAGAACTGCTGGAAAGTGCTGAAAAGTACGGCAGGACCTGGGTCGTTTTAGACGATGATCCCACTGGGATACAGACAGTTCACGATGTGGCGGTATATACACAATGGGATGAGAAGACTCTTGAAAGAGCCCTTGCCATTGAAAAGAATCTTTTCTATATACTTACCAATTCAAGAGGCATAACTTCAGATAGATCAAGAAAGCTTCACCTGGAGCTTATGGATAATCTCATAAAGGCATCAAAAAAGACGGGAGTAGATTTTGACGTGATAAGTCGCAGCGACTCTACTCTTCGTGGTCATTTTCCATTGGAAACCGACATTATTTCAGATAGCATTTTAAAGGAGCAGGGAAAAAAGACAGACGGTATTATCCTTGCGCCTTTTTTTCAGGCTGGAGGAAGACTGACTGTTTCCGATGTGCACTATGTAAGGTACCAGGATGAACTTGTTCCTGCCTCTGATACAGAGTTTGCAAAAGACGAGACCTTTGGCTATGAAAACTCTGACCTGAAAATGTATATCCAGGAGAAAACTGAAGGAAAAGTAAAGGCGAACGCTGTAATAAGCATACCCCTTGAAATGCTAAGGCGCGGTGATGTAGATGGCACCCAAAAAATGCTGATGGAGGCAGAATACGGCGCAGCGATAATAGTCAACGCATTTGAACCTGTGGATCTTGAAGTGTTTGGGGCAGCACTATATAGGTGCCTTGGGGCTGGAAAAAGATATGTCTACAGGACTGCAGCTGATTTTGTTAAGGCTGTTGGCGGTATTTCCGATAAACCTCTTTTGGACAGGGAGACGCTTAAGGTGACTTCTGGCAGAGGCGGCATAGTTATGGTCGGATCCCACACAGACAAGACCACAAGACAGCTTGAGAAGCTAAAGAGCATACAGGGTCTTGAGTTTATCGAATATGATTCAGACAAAGTCCTTGATGACAGTCTGGAGGATGAGACCATAAGGGTTTCAGCGCTGGCATCAAAGCTTATAAACGAAGGAAAAAGCGCTGTGGTATACACCAAAAGAAAGGTCATAAGTCTTCCGGGAGATACTAAGGAAGAAGCACTTAAGCGATCTGCCAGGATATCTGATGCCTTTACAGAGGTGGTTGGAAAACTAAAAGACAAGCCCGCCTTCATTGTGGGAAAGGGCGGCATCACATCAAGTGATATAGGTACTAAGGCTCTTTTGGTGAAAAGAGCTGTCGTTCTTGGACAGATACAGCCGGGAGTTCCAGTGTGGGAGACAGATGAAGGCAGCCGCTTCCCAGGGATCCCATATGTGATCTTTCCTGGAAATGTTGGAGATGATGAGACTCTTTATAACGCAGTTAAAATTTTGGCTTAGGAAAGGATTTTTTCATGCTGACAGATACCAGATTTAGCAGTAATGCAAAAGTAAGGCCACTTGGCGCCGGTGACACAGAGCTTACAAAAGGCTTCTGGAAAAGTGTAAGAGATGTTGTATTTGATGCCACAGTGCCACAACTTGAAAATATGTTCAAAGCTCCTGAAATAAGCCACGTGGTTGAAAACTTCAGGATATGCGCAGGGGAGAGCCAGGGTGACTTTGAAGGCACTGTGTTTGGCGATGGAGATTTTTACAAGTGGATGGAATCTGCTATGTACTGTGCTCTGCTTAAAAAAGACACTGAGTTGTTTGCAAGGATCGATGACTACATTGATCTTATTGGAAGAGCCCAGAGGCCTGATGGTTACATCTCGACCAAGCAGATAATAGGCGAGATGAAAAAAGATGGCACCAGCCGCATGGGTGATATCAACGACTTTGAAGTCTATAACTTTGGACATTTGATGACTGCTGCAGCGCTGCACTATAGGCTCACAGGGAAAGATTCTCTTTTAAAGATCGCATCAAAGGCAGCAGATTATCTTGAGGATATGTACAGGGAAGCACTGGAAAAAGATCAGGTCCAGACTGCAGTCTGCCCCTCCCACTACATGGGACTTATAGAGCTTTACAGAGCCACCAGGGATGAGAGGTATCTTAAACTTGCAAGAACGGCAATAGAGCTAAGAGACTCAGTTAAAGAGGGCCTTGATGACAATCAGGACAGACTCCCTTTAAAAAAGCACAGAAAGATCATTGGACATGCGGTAAGGGCTAATTACCTCTATGCAGGACTTTCAGATCTTTACCTTGAGGAAGGCGGGGATGATTACCGGACAGTCCTTGAGAGTGTCTGGGATGATCTTTTAAGACACAAGATCTATATAACCGGGGGATGCGGAGCTCTCTATAACGGAGCATCGCCCTACGGAAATTTCTTTAAACAGCAGCTTGTACATCAGGCTTATGGCTACGATTATCAGCTTCCAAATGTCACTGCATATAACGAGACTTGCGCTAACGTCGGACTTGTGATGTGGGCATACAGGATGTTTTTGATTGAGCCAAAGGCTGAGTATTTTGACGTTATTGAAAGGGTTATGTTAAACACCAATCTGGCATCCATCAGCCTTGATGGAATCAGGTACTTTTACGAAAATATGCTTGAAAGAGTTAAAAACCCTGGATTTGATCCGGTCTGGCCACTTTACAGAACAGAGTATATTACCAGCTATTGCTGCCCGCCTAATCTGGCAAGGAATCTTGCTCAGGTCTCTGAGTATATGTATTCAGTATCTGAAAATGGTATATATCTTGGACTGTATGCATCATCCAAAGCCCGCATCAGGCTTGAGGGTGGTTTTGATGGAGTAATTGAAACAAAAACAGATTATCCATATCAGGGGAATATCTCTTTTGCCTTCTCAGACATAGAGACTAACGCAGGGCTTAATCTTAACCTTCGTATTCCTGCATGGGCGAAAAGTGGCTTTATCAAAGTGACAGGACCTGACGGAGAGAGCAAAAAACCCCTGGATGAAGGCACAAGCGCAAGCTACTACTGCCTAAAGATCCAGGATCCATCAAGGACTAAGGTGGAACTTTTACTTGATATGCCAGTCAGGTACACCATAGGCCATGACAGGATCGAAGAGGTAAGAGGAAGAGTCTGCGTTGAAAGAGGACCTTTGGTATTTTGCATGGAAGAGCAGGACGCCGGAGAAACTACCCTTGAGAAGGTGATGCTGCCCTATGAAAAAGGATCCTTTACCACTGAAATGATCAGCATAAAAGACAGGGAGATCCTATCCCTAAAGGGAAAAGTCTTTGCCAAAGAAGGAGACGACAACGAGGGGGACAGCCTCTACAGGGAGCTTCAAGATGTAAGCTTTGAGAAAACTGATGCCAGGTTCATCCCGTATTTTGCCTGGGACAACAGAGGCGATGACAAGGATATGAGAGTGTACTTTCCTGTGTATTATGGAGGAGTGCTATGAAGATAACGGAACTTAAATGCAATTACCAGGACTGTCCTATAGGGATATCATTAGACAAGGTGACCTTCACCTGGAAATGCACTGATGCAAAGGGGAAAAGATCAGCAAAGACAAAGTTCGTAATTGCAGATGATGAAAACTTTGAGCATGTTGTTTTTACTGAGGAAAAAGAAGGGGCTCTATGTCCTTTTGTGCCGGAAACAGAATTCTTTCCAGGAAAGACCTATTACTGGAAGGTGAAAGTTGCAGATGATGCAGGAAGTGAGTGCGAAAGCGAAGTTAAGACCTTTGAAGGTGGACATCCTGATAGCAGATTCTTTGGCAAATGGATAACTCCTTCCTTTTCAAAAGAGTTGCACCCAGTATTTAGAAAGAAGTTTGAGCTTAGTAGCGACCAGGTCCTTAAGCTTAAAAAGGGAAGACTTTATATCTGCGGACTTGGCCTTTATGAAGCATATTTAAACGGCCAGAAAATAGGAGATGACTACCTTACTCCATACTTTACCGACTACAGATACTGGACCCAGTACCAGACCTATGACATTTCAAAGCTTCTTAAGGAAGGTGAAAACACAATTGATGTATACCTGGGAAATGGCTGGTTCAAAGGGAAGTTTGGATACCTGGCCCATGGACAGATGTGCGAATACTATGGAGACAGATTTCTTTTAAATGCAGATCTTATCATTGAGGGTGATGGATATACTCACAAGATCAGTACTGATGAGAGCTGGGATGTGATGATATCCCCGGTTGCATCTTCGGGGATCTACGACGGAGAGGTGTGGGATGCCAGAAAGCAGGAGGCTATCAAGGACCCGGATAAAAGAGCTGTCTCAAAAGCTGCTATAGCCTCTGAACCAAAATGCATGCTTATGCCTATGCTGGGACTTCCTGTAAGGGCCCATGAGAAATTAAAGCCAAAGGAGTTTATCACAACCACCGCAGGAGAGCTGGTCATTGACTTTGGACAGGAAGTAACCGGATGGTGCGAGTTTACCTGCAGCGGGAAAAAGGATGATGAAATAGTCCTTGAGTATGGAGAGGTTCTTCAGAAGGGAAATTTTTACAGAGATAACCTGCGAACTGCAGCGGCCAGGTTTACTTATATAAGCAGTGGCAAAAAACAAAAGGCAAGAACCCATTTTTCTTTTTACGGCTTTAGATATGTCAAGGTATGCGGAATGAGCCTTGAAGAGGCGAAAAGCGCTGACTTTAAGGCAACATGTCTATACTCAGAGATGGCTGAGACTGGTCATATCGAAACATCAGACCATAAGATAAACAGACTCATTGAAAATACGAAATGGAGTCAGAAGGACAATTTTGTAGATATCCCAACTGACTGTCCACAAAGAGATGAGCGCTGCGGGTGGACCGGTGATGCCCAGATCTTTTCGGGGGCTGCCTCCTTCCACATGGAGACCCCTTCGTTTTTCAGAAAATACATGGCTGACATGATACTTGAGCAGAAGGAGAAAAACGGAGCTGTTCCATATGTGGTTCCTGACGTACTTACCATTGGAAGGCAAAAGATGGCAGAGCCTGAATTTGACCTTACAGAGGATAAGTGGGGCGAGGCAGGAGCCAGCGTGTGGGGAGATGCTGCTGTTATCATCCCCTGGAACATGTATATCCACTTTGGGAACAAAGCCTGGCTGTCAGAGCAGTATGACAACATGAAGTCCTGGTGCGATTTCATGATCCATATGGAAGAAGAACACTGTGGAGGCAGAAGACTGTGGGATTGTGGCTTCCATTTCGGGGACTGGCTCTCACTTGATGTTGAGGGAGATGCAGCTGGAATGGATAACAGAGAAGGCGGAACAGACAAGTACTTTGTGGCCTCTGTATATTACATGACATCTCTTGAGACAACTGCCAAAGCAGCCAGGGTACTTGGAATAGAAGAGGATTATAAAAAATACCATGATAGGTCATTGGAGGTAAAGAGTGCTGTCAGGGAAAAATACAGAACTGGCAAAGGGACTCTTTGCATCAACTCACAGACAGCTTATGCCATCTCCATATGGTTTGATCTTTTTGATAAGGATGAGCTTAAAGAAGCTGGAGAAAATCTATACAGGCTTCTTGAAACCTGGAAATTCCATCTTGCTACAGGGTTTGTAGGAACAGCGTTTTTGTGCGGCGCACTCACTAAAACAGGATACCTTAAAGAGGCGTACACACTTCTTTTAAATGAAGATTATCCAAGCTGGCTCTATGAGGTCAACCAGGGGGCTACTACTATCTGGGAGAGATGGAACTCCATACTTCCTGATGGCAGCATCAGCGGAACCGGAATGAACAGCTTAAACCATTATGCATACGGAGCCATTGTAGAGTGGATCTACACTGATGTTTGCGGCCTTACCATGGATGAAGAGCACATGGCTGGTAAAAAAGTTCTTTTAAGACCACATGCTGACGACAGATTAAAATATGCCAAAGCAAGAGTAAACACTCCTGTTGGCATATATGAATCCGGATGGAAGATTAATGATAAAACTGCAGAGTATGAGTTCACAGTTCCTTTTGATGGAAGTGCCAGTTTTGTCCTTGACAGAGAGCTTAAGGATATAACGCTAAACGGAAAAGAGATATCAATGGAAGACCTTAAAACAATGGAGTTTACCAGAGGAACTTATGTGATAAAGGCTGCTCTTTCATAAAAGCCTGTAAGGTTAAATACAGTGAGAGAGTCTTTTGATCATACGGGTGCTTATCTCAGTTTTGCAGTAGTGGTTTATCCTGGTGGTGATCTGTTCGATGAGCTGTTTGGCGGCGGTCTGGCCTATAAAAAGACGAGGAACGTCCATGGTTGTAAGGCTTGGCTCAACAATGCGGCTCTCTGAGATGTTGTCAAAGCCAATGATGGCAATGTCTTCAGGGATGCGATAGCCCCTGAGCTTAAAGGCTTTCATGGCGCCGATGGCTATGATGTCGTTGTCAGCAAAATAGCAGCGGGCTATTTTAGGATCATCATCAAGGATTTCTAACATATCGCCCATGGCATCTTCAATGGAAGGGGCAAGCTTATGGATTATGGAACGGGATTTTGACATCCCGTTCTCTTTTATTGCCTTAAAATAACCTTCCTGCCTGGCTGCAAAGTTGGGGATGGGATAGCTGGACTGAAGGTATCCAGGCTGAGTTCCTGTTATGCTGATAAGATATTCTGTTGCGATATAGGCCCCTTGGGAATTGTTGATGAGCACACTGTTGCAATCAAGGGATTCAAAATATGTATCAAGAAGTGTAAGGGGGATCCCAAGAGATATGAACTTCTGACATACTTCCTTGGTGATCTCAGTACCAACAAGGATTATGCCTATACAGTCAGAACCACGAAGCTCTGCAAAACAGTCCTCAAGTTTGTCTGTCTTTTCATAGAACTGCATCAGCTTTGTTCCGATGTGCTTTTTCTGACATTCCTCTTTGACGCCCTGATACAGCTCATCAAAAATGGGAGTGTAGGACAGGATTGCATTGTGGGTCTTATAAAAAATAACGTATATACTTCCGGAGATCTCTCCGGATCTTTTTATTTTGGAAAAGTCGTATCCGGCTTCTTCTGCGGCCTTTATTACAAGCTGCCTTGTTTTGGTACTGACTCCGGGCTTGCCGTTAAGGGCCATGGAAACAGCTGTCTCGCTAAGGCCGAGTTCTTTTGCCAGTTTTTTTGCGGTGATCGACATATAGAGCCTCCTTCTTTAGATAATCATAAAATAAAGTAAAAATAAAGTAAATATCTCTTTATTATTTATTGGAATAAAGTAGGCATCAAGTTATATTTACAGCATAGAAACACTTTATCACCGCATAAAAGGAGGATGGCTATGGCTAAGATTAAATTGGGATTTGCACCTACAAGGAGAAGCATATTCAGTGCTCCTGCAGCAGTGGAATATGCGAATTTAACAAGAAAGAGGCTGCGTGAGCTTGGCATTGAGTTTGTGGACATTGATGACATTGCAGAAGATGGCCTTCTTCATGATGAAGCTGACAGGATAAAGATAGAGGAAAAATTCAGGAAAGAGAAGGTTGACGGACTTTTCTTTCCCCACGGCAATTTCGGAACAGAATATGAGGTTGCCCGTCTTGCAAAGAGCATGAATCTCCCTGTACTTATCTGGGGACCAAGAGATGAAAGACCTGATGAGAAGGGAATACGTTTAAGAGACAGCCAGTGTGGTATTTTTGCTACTGGCAAGGTGCTTAGAAGATTCAGAGTGCCATTTACTTATCTAACAAACTGTAACCTCGAAGATGATTCCTTTGAGAAAGGAAT
>Ga0256405_10002680_pt1 | contig 39549 bp, 29 predicted proteins | sample RumenRJG_02DNA_FD_189096 | JGI IMG/M metagenome (GOLD analysis project Ga0256405, IMG submission 189096) | Bovine rumen microbial communities from Lethbridge, Alberta, Canada - RJG_02 | ecosystem: Host-associated > Mammals > Digestive system > Stomach > Rumen | place: Canada: Alberta... | reverse complement strand
TGTCATCGGTCAGGTTCTCTTTGAGAGGACGCCACTGAATGAACTTTTTGACAAGACAATTATTAATCAAATTCCGGAAAATGACCGTCAGCTATCGCTTTGGTAAAAATTAACCGGACACTAGTGAAGTTAATAAATAATTATTTCACAACTACCCCAACCCCTCCGAAGCAGTCAAGGGTCAAAGGCTTTGTTGCTGCGCAACACTACCCTGCTTTAGAGCCGCCCCTATCAAGGGGCTCAAAACCTTCCCGTCGCTCTTACATTATGGGCTTCACCCATGAAAATCGGCTACGCCTCAGCAATAAGCAAGCTTGCTGCATTCGGCTTGCACGATTTTTTTTGTATGCTCGCCCCATCAATTATCAGAGCAGCGAGAGCAGAGTCAAGCTTGCTTGAACTATGCCGAGTCGTGACGATAATCGCAAAATGCAAAGGGGCGGCATGATTGTGTTGCTTACGCAACCTTTAACTTCTGTCCTCATCGCGGACTTGATCCGCGATCTGCACCGTATATAATCGGATGAGATTCCGGCTCGGTGGCCGGAATGAGGTTTCTTCGAATCTCCCTCCCCCTTCGGGGGAGTTGGAGGGGCTTCTTTTCCCTCCCCTTCGGGGAGGCTTGGGAGGGGCTCTTAATGGTTGCGATAGCGTAAGGGTTAGCAATAAAATGCGGTGACTGAACACGGCGCCGTAGGCGGTGCGAGGACCTGTTTGAGCGAAGCGAGTCCCGCAGCACAGTGTGAAGAACCGACATTTTATCTAGCCCGAAGCGTGCAACGAGCTCTCTCTTGATTACTTCTCTCTGGCGGTACAGAGAGAAGTAAAGAACTAACGACGTTTCTTAAAACACTTGTCGAAATCACAGAGTCCGCAAGTATAGTCGAGGTGCCTTACGTTAGGCCCTACTCCGATGACGCCACTGACCGACTTGATGGGTGTCATCAGGCTGCTGTCGGAGAGGTGGACACCACAAGGCTCCGAAGTGCCAAAGAGCGGGAACAACAACTGCTGTTGCGACACGTGCCAACTGCAGTAGCCCGGACTGAAACGATTCGTGTGTTTCCATCCCAACTTATCGATATTCATCTGTAACGACTCCTCCATCCTATCGGCCGCCTTCTCAGCAATCACACTACCCAAGGCATCAGCGATGAAGACCCTTACCATATCCCCTTTCCGCATTAACTCTCGTTGATAGTCCTCAAAATCCATACCAGCCGTGCAGACAAAGAAGGCGTAAGCCTCAGCACCCCGCAACTGTCGGGCGATGATTTTCCCAACAGATAAGGTAGTGTCTTCTATCGTGAGTGTGTACTGCTCCAGATCCAACGCTCCGTATTTCACGAAATAGCAGAAGGAGGGTTTTAAGAAGGATTTCACCTCCTGCAGCACCTTGTCTAATTCTTGCAGGGTGGCCTCATCAGGGATAGACTGTCCATACCCCATCTGTTCATACAACTCCGACGGGGTGATGGCCAGTTCATCATATGTAAGTTCTACCCTATTCAAAGACTATGCGTTCTTTTGGTTAAACTCATCCAATGCCTCAAAGAAGGCGTCGATATTCTCCTTCGGTGTATGTGGCGGAGTGTCACAACCGCTGGACAGCACGAAGTTGGGATAGTCGCGCATCCGTTCGAGCAGTCCGAGGGTTACCTCTTTCATCTGCTCAGGAGTGGCATCCTTGAACATCGATACCGGGTCGATATTACCCATGGCAATAGCGGTGGCAGGCACATCCTTGATGACCTCACACATCGAACACTTATTACCGAAGTGATACATCGCCGACTCGGTAGCCACCATAGCATTCGTGCAATGACCGGTATTACCACAGTTGTGCAAGACCACAGAGAAATGATCATCCTGCACCTGCTGAACGATATATCTCACGTACAGCGAAGAGAAGGTCATACAGTCGGCATCCGACATCAGACCGGCAGCCGGTTCTGCCATCACCACGCCATTTACTCCCGTCTCCTTGATGGCCATGCAGTATTTCAGGATAAACTGCGTGCACTTGCTCAACAGTTCGTGGGCGGCATCGGGATCCTCGTAGATCAGCACCATGATATCTGACATGTCGTACAGACGACCGGCCAAGGAGAACGGTCCGATACATCCTGCCAATACAGGACGGTCATCGATGGCACGCGCCAGCATCAGGTTAGCCTTCAGGTATTCCGGAATACGTCCGGCATTCAGAGAGGGAACTTCCAAACGGTGGATATCCTCGGCATTCTTCAACAACCTTCCAACCACTGCCGGCACGGCGATATCAGAGAATACGATCTCCGCACCAAAGGCTTCTGCCTCTGTCGTCAAGTCCATGATGGTAGCGGCAGCAGCACTGTTATATTGCTCACACAACTTCATCACGGCGTCATAGTGGACAATACCCTGACTGACAGCCTCTTTCACTGTCCGTCCGTTCATCTCAATTCCCGGATGCGTCATAATAGGTATGGCATCCACTGTTTTCTTCTGGATCGTCTCTCGGATCCAATCGGTCATGTTGATCTTCATATGATATGATATTTCTGTTTGCAAAGATACAAAAAAATAATTAATTATTATCTCATCGTCACCTTAATGACTGGGATGGGATGATTACCGGCAGGCAAGGTGAGGTGCATTCCTTGTGCGTCACAACGGTAAGCGGTCTTACCCTTGCCGAGCACTTCCACTTTCTTGATCTGCTTCTGCATGCCAGCCATAGATACTACATTAACCTTATTATCATCCGGTCGCTGCAAAACGATGACATAGACCACCTTTCCCTTCTGAGTGAATCGCATATCACGCGGAGAATAGATACCCTTACCCTCATTGAAACCACCGTTGGTCATCGGTTTATCAAGTTCTACGTCTGGTCCTTCGCCATATACCTTCCACGGACGGGTATCATAGATACACTCCTTATTAACAGCCATCCAGTCGGCCACACTATCCAGGATAGCCTCCTCCCGCTCATCGATCGTTCCATCGGCACGCACGGGAACGCTCAACAGCAGATTGCCGTTCTTGCTGACGATATCCGACAGCATGCGGATCACGCGCAAGGCCGTCTTGTAGGTATTCTTCGTATAACGGGTACGGTCATAGTGCCAGGAACCTAAGCAAGTACAGGTCTGCCAATAATTGTTATGCAGATGATCCAGCGCGCCACGCTCCACATCCCATATCAGACAGTCCTGTTCATCAGGTGTGAGCTGTTTGGCGGTGATCACACCCTCCTGCTTGCCGTCATGCCATTTCGCGTTACTGTTATAGTAATGGGCGGCAATCTTCAGTCCGGCATCCGACACGGGATACAGCGGCAGATGGGAATCATCGAAATAAACCAGATCGGGATGGTATTTGTTGATCACATCCAGGGTACGGTCGTAGTAGTTCTCGATATAGGCCGAGTCGGGGATGGCCGCATCTTTTCCTTCACGATTGGTAAAGCCGCTGCCTTTCACAGCATGGTCGCGAGCATACAGGATACGAGGATCTTTACCTTCCCACCATTTGCCTTTGCCGTCTTCTTTTGTCAGCACGCCGTCGTACGGCACACCTTTCATATCACCGGTAGCATCGGCATTCTCTGTGAAGTCGAACCAGTTCCAGGCCCGTGAACTGTGGATACTCACACCAAAGCGCAGTCCTTCTTTCTCTGCCGCGGCCTTCCATCCGGCCACGATATTCTTGTGCGGACCCTCCTCCATGGCATTCCATGGGTGATACTGACTGTCCCAGAGGTCGAAGTTATCATGATGATTGGCTAAGGTAACAAAATACTGTGCTCCTGCGCGTTTATACAACTTCATCAGTTTCTCTGGGTTCCAGTTGGCAGCCTTCCACTGGTGTACCAGGTCTTTGAACCCCACCTTCGAGGGATGGCCGAAGTGCTGCAGGTGGTATTTGTTCTCGCGAGAACCCTGTTTGTACATGTAGTAGGCATACCAGTCGCCATACTCCGGAACACTCTGCGGTCCCCAGTGGGCCCAGATTCCAAACTTCGCATTCTTGTACCACTCGGGCACCTCGAATTTCTTCAGCGAACTCCAGGTGGGTTTGTATTTTCCCTGCAGCATCGGTTCCACCGAACTGTTCACGGTATAGTACACATCAGTATTGATCTTGACGATTGCCGCACTATATGCCGGCAGCGTCAGGTTGACCTTACGGTCTTTCACCTGCAGACGATTCCATTGAGCCAATTGCCAAGAACCATCAGGCTGGATAGCACTACCACCCAAAGTGATATCTTTCTGTTGCAGGATATCAGCATCTTTCTGTTCCAACAGGATATAGTCGGCCGAGAAAAAGGTCTTAATATCATCTGTCAGGGAGAGGTTGATATCCTGCGCCTCATTCTTCTTATTGACAATCGTCACATAGAGGAACCCGTGGTCATCGCGCTTCGCATAGGCTGACAGTTGTTTGGTCTCCAAGGGCAGGCGCACCGGCATGAGCTGTCCGCAACCACCGATGCCGAAAGCTTTCATTGCATAGCTCAACGGACGGATATCGAAATGATCACCCTCCGTCACGAAGGTAGCGTAATATGCCGGCATGCTAATACCACCCACGGCATCACCTGTATGGAAGTTCATGCCCACCAAGCCACGTGAGGCCCACCAGTAGAGATAGTCCAGTCCCCACAGGGCCGAGGCAAACGAGTTACTTGCGCCTTTCAGTCCACTATACCAGTAACTGTTGGTCTCCGACATGCGGATAGGAGAACGGCGCATAATGGGTTCCATCTGGTCATATACCTTGGCATATTCGGTGACGAGCTCGTCGGAGAGCAGGAAATGACTGCGCTCCACATAGTCGAACGGTATCAGGTCGGCATGCGTCTTGGCATCGTTAGGGTTCTTATACGAGCAACCGCCAGGATAACTGTGCAGGGTCATCAGACTGATTGGATTGTTCTGATAGTCACGCAACAGCTTATCGCAGAGGATAGGATTGGGGTTATCATCGGGAGCACAGAAGCGCGCCTTGGGAGCCACCTTGCGCATGGCCTTCATGATTGAGTCCCATCGGGGTTGCAGCGCGCCCTCATAGTCTTTGTAATAGCCTGGTTCATTACCGATGGAGAAATAATCCAGCTGGTCGGCATAGTTATCGTAGATATACTTCGCCAGGGTAGCCGCAGAAGTGGCAGAACCGTCCTTCAGTCGTACGGAGTAGATCACCTTCGCACCAGCAGCCTGGGCAAAACGGAAGAGATGATCCACATCCTGTGTGGTGGGAATCGGCGCTCCTTTCTGATCAACAGAACTGCCGCCGATACGCAGACTCTTAATGCCCAATGTCTGGAAGATGCGCACGAGTTTGGTATTCTCCGGCGTGAAATAATACTTACCATTGGCATCAGGACAAACCATACGTGTCTCGTAACTCAGTCCGAGGTAGTCCTGAGGAACTACCGCACCCTTATACTGATAGTCGACAACCACGTCTATCGGGTGACTTTCTGCATTTAACAAAAGTCCTGTCAAAAGAAAACAACAAAAAATCAGTCTCTTTAGCATAAGCTATATTTTTATATTCAAGACGTTTCTATTTGACAAAAGTAACAATGTACGAGATAGAAATAAAAAAACTATAAGAAGCAGAGACAATGACAGGGCACTTTTCATCTGACCACTCTTGACTTTTATGCATAAAAAGTAAGGAGTCCTTAACGGTTCTTCTTAACTTTCTCTAAGCTAACTGTTTTACAATTTGTCTGGATGTTAAAAACGTAAAAATGTAAATCGTAAATTGACATATGGTTTACTAGTTCTTTTTTATTATTATAATAAATATAATATATTATATAATAGGTACGCGCGACTAAAAATGTTTTCAATTGCCTAACAGCCGTGATTTACGTTTTACGTTTTACACTTTTCTACGTGTAGAAGTAAATTGTAGTATTTAGAGCTATGAATTCTTCACACTCGAGAAAAGAAACAAGCTTCTTTTCTTCTCGCTTAATCAGTATTTTAGTAACTTTGGCTTCGCCGAAGTTACTCCGTCTCGGGAATGAAAAGAAAAATGGACTTTTCTTTTGCATAACTCTCGTTTTTTAGTAACTTTGGCTTCGCCGAAGTTACTCCGTCTCGGGAATGAAAAGAAAAATGAACTTTTCTTTTGCATTCCACTCGACTTTTCGTAACTTTGCAAACATGGATGAGGATTTCGATATCAGACAAGAAACACTTTCGAATAGTGAGAAAGAATACGAGAATGCACTGCGCCCGCTGAAGTTCAAGGATTTCAGCGGACAGAAGCAGGTAGTGCAGAACCTTGAGGTATTCGTGGAGGCCGCCAAATATCGTGGTGAGCCGCTTGACCACACCTTGCTTCACGGTCCTCCGGGATTGGGAAAGACCACCCTGAGTAATATCATCGCCAACGAGTTGGGCGTAGGGTTTAAGATCACCAGCGGTCCTGTGCTCGACAAGCCCGGCGACTTAGCCGGCATCCTCACATCCTTAGAGCCTAACGATGTGCTGTTCATCGATGAGATCCACCGTCTGTCACCCGTTGTGGAAGAGTACCTGTATTCCGCCATGGAGGATTACCGCATCGACATCATGATCGACAAAGGTCCATCAGCCCGCAGCATACAGATCGGTCTGAACCCCTTCACACTGGTGGGAGCCACCACCCGCAGCGGACTGCTCACCGCCCCACTACGTGCCCGCTTCGGCATCAACCTGCATCTGGAATACTACGAGCCTGAGACGCTGACGAAGATTATCAAGCGTAGCGCCAAGATCCTCGAGGTACCCATCGACGAGGATGCCGCCGTAGAGATCGCACGTCGCTCACGCGGTACGCCCCGTATCGCCAATGCCCTACTACGAAGGGTACGCGACTTCGCACAGGTAAAGGGCAGTGGACGAATAGACAGTTATATCACGAAAATCTCTTTGGCAGCCCTGAATATCGACCAGTATGGACTCGATGAAATCGACAATAAGATTCTACTCACCATCATCGATAAGTTCAAGGGTGGACCCGTGGGTATCTCTACTATCGCCACGGCCATCGGAGAAGATAGCGGAACGGTGGAGGAGGTATATGAGCCGTTCCTCATCATGGAGGGCTTTATCAAGCGCACCCCTCGCGGAAGGATGGTTACCGAACTGGCATATCGTCATTTTGGTCGCAATCCGTACAACGGAAATATCATGGAACCCAATCTTTTTGAATAATACAAACGATGAAAACAGGTGTTTTTACAGGCAGCTTCGACCCCTATACCATCGGTCATGACAATATCGTCAGGCGGATGCTGCCCCTCTTCGACCGCATCGTGATCGGCGTGGTGGAGACGAATGTGCACAAACAAGGACAGACACCGGCAGAGGAGCGTTGCGCCAATATCGCGCGCATCTATGCCCAGGAGCCCAAGATTGAGGTGAAAGTGTATAAGGACCTGGCTGTCGATCTGGCCCATCGCGAACAAGCGCAGTATATCATCAAGGGCATCCGCTCGGTAAAAGACTTTGAGTATGAGCGCGAGATGGCAGAGATCAACAAACAGATCGGTAATGTGGAGACCCTGTTGATATGTGCCGATCCCCAACTGGCACACATCAGTTCGTCGATGGTGCGCGAACTGATGCACTATGGCAAGGATGTTTCCGAGTTTTTACCTTAACAGCATATAATCATTAACTGAAGACTAAAACCAATAACGATGATTACATACCAGGCAGAAGGCGTGAAGATGCCGAAGATACGCAAGAGAGAGACCACCGCATGGATCAAGGCTGTGGCTGCTTCCTATGGCAAGAAAGTGGGAGAAGTGGGATATCTCTTTGTGGATGATGAGAAGATCCTTGAGGTGAACAACGAGTATCTGGGGCACGACTACTACACCGATATCATCACCTTCGACTATGATGAGGGTGATGTGATCAACGGCGACCTGGTAATCTCGCTCGACACCGTCAGGAGTAATGCGGAACTGTTCGGGAAGGTATACGAAGAAGAGCTTTATCGTGTGATCATCCATGGTATCCTGCACCTTTGCGGACTCAACGACAAAGGTCCGGGAGAGCGCGAACTCATGGAAGCCGCAGAAGATAAAGCCCTCGCATTAAGAACCGGGAAATGATTCAGTAGAGAACATTAGTCCCTACTGATCACCTCCAATCCTTTCATCACAATATCATTGGTCTCGTTCATAATCTGGAAATATTCACTCATATCCCAGATATCACGAGCTATCAACGCCTTGAGCTGGCGCTTCAGGTAAGGCAACGTGCGGGCAATCTCATCATCATCCTTTGCCTTGACCTTTTGTTTCTCTGCCTCACGAAGAATCTCATCGACCATCGACTGAGGAACCTCAAACTCCTTATTATATTTTTCAAAGGCAGGATAATCAGCCTTCAACTGCTTACGATGATCATCAACATACCTCAGCGTACTATTGATAATAATATTTTTTGACGCTATCTGTCGATGGAATCGAGTATATTGGAGGGTATCGAGGGGCACGAACTCATCGGGCATCACGCCACCGCCACCATAAACCGTACGATGCTGACGTAGGGTCTGGTACTTCAAGGAATCCGCAAAATGGATACTGTCGCGGTTGGTTAGTTCACCATGCTTCAGTCGGTTTTCAAAATCCATCTCATATTCTTTCAGGTCACCTTTCTTATAAGGTTTCTGGATACAACGACCTGTGGGGGTGTAATAATGGGCAATGGTCAGACGGATCATACTGCCGTCGGGCAAGTCGATGGGGCGCTGCACCAATCCCTTTCCAAAGGTACGTCGCCCGACGATGATACCACGGTCTTGATCCTGGATGGCTCCTGAGAGAATTTCTGCGGCAGAGGCGGTCAGCTCGTTTACCAGCACCACCACCTTACCTGTGGTCATCGCGCCACGTCCCGTAGCATGATACTCCTGTCGCTTCACCTTACGGCCCTCGGTATATACAATAAGGTCGCCATCCTGCAAGAACTCATTGGCAATTGCTACGGCAGCCTGCAGATATCCACCGCCATTATCCTGCAAGTCGAGGATCAACCGTTGCATGCCTTGCTCTTTCAACGATTTAAGCGCTTTCATCACTTCCTCGTAGGTAGTAGCTCCGAAATTGCCGAAATGGATATAGCCGATACCCGGACGGATGATATATGCCGCATCCAGACTCTTCACAGGAATCTTATCACGTGTCACGATGAAATCGATCATTTCGGGCACCGTACGACGGATAACGCCTAACTTAACCTTACTTCCCCGTGGACCACGGAGACGGCGCATAATCTCCTCGCGTGACATCTTAACACCGGCAATGGAGGTGTCGTTCACCATGACGATACGGTCACCCGCAAGGATACCCACCTTCTCCGACGGACCTTTCACCACCGGCTGGATCACGATGAGGGTATCCTCTACCATATTAAACTGCACACCGATACCATCGAAGTTACCCTGCAAGGGTTCTGTCAGGGCTTTCACCTCCTTGGGTGTGGAATAGGTGGAATGCGGGTCAAGCTTCTCGAGCATTCCACGGATAGCATCCTCTACCAACTTCGTCTCATTGACGGTATCTACATATTGTGCGTTGATGATCATCTCTGCCAACTGAAGTTTGCGCAACGGACTATCCGATCCCATATTGATACGGAACTGGGCCTGGGCGGGAAAATAGAAACCGCCAATCACAAGCAGCACAATTAGCAAAGAAAGATTTATTCTTTTCATTATCCTTTTTATTTTTGGTTAAAGACCTTAAGGACTTTAAGGACCCTAAAGACCTTAAAGACCTTAAAAAAACTCAATCATAAACCTCGGGCTCATCCGGACGATCTTCCTCCACCACCAGGTTATCGATGATAAAGTTCTGACGCTCCATGGTATTCTTGCCCATATAATACTCTAATAATTTCTGCACCTGATCCGTCTTATGCAGGGTGACCTGCTCCAGACGGATATCCGGACCGATAAAACCGGCGAATTCATCGGGTGAGATCTCTCCAAGTCCTTTAAATCGGGTGATCTCCGGATCGGGTCCTAAGTCCTTGATGGCATTCACACGTTCCTCCTCACTATAGCAGTAACGGGTGATGTAATCACTCTTCTTACCGTTCTGGGCAGCGATCTTCTCATCCTCTGCCGCGATCACCTTCTTATTCTTAATCTTGGTACGCTTGGCACGCACACGGAACAAGGGCGTCTGCAAGACATATACATGTCCTTTCTTGATCAGATCGGGGAAGAACTGCAGGAAGAACGTGATGATCAACAGGCGGATATGCATACCATCGACATCCGCATCGGTAGCCACGATCACCTTATTATATCTCAGGGTGTCCAGTCCGTCCTCTATATCCAGGGCTGCCTGCAACAGGTTAAACTCCTCGTTCTCATAAACCACCTTTTTCGTCAAACCGAAAGAGTTCAGGGGTTTACCGCGCAATGAGAATACCGCCTGGGTATTCACATCCCTACTCTTTGTGATACTTCCGCTGGCTGAGTCGCCCTCGGTAATGAAGATGCTGCTCTCCTCCTTACGGTCGTTCTTCACATCAGAATAATGGATTCTGCAGTCACGCAACTTACGATTATGCAGGTTAGCTTTCTTCGCCCGCTCACGAGCCAGTTTGGTAACGCCAGCCATCGCCTTGCGCTCCTTCTCGCTCTCCTGGATCTTACCGAGCATCACCTCGGCAATATCCGTATGCTTATGCAGGTAGTTATCCACCTCTGTCTTGATGAAGTCGCCCACATACTTATTGACGGTGACACCACCAGGGCTCATCGTCTGAGAACCAAGTTTGATCTTCGTCTGACTCTCAAACATCGGTTCTTCCACATTCACGGCAATGGCAGCCACCAGTCCGTTACGGATATCTCCATATTCCAGGTTCTTATTGAAATACTCCTTGATGGTACGGGCGATATGCTCCTTGAAAGCCGACTGGTGAGTACCGCCCTGCGTGGTATGCTGACCGTTCACAAACGAGTGATACTCCTCACCATATTGATTAGTATGTGTGAAGGCAATCTCTATATCCTCTCCCTTCATGTGGATGATTGGGTAGATACCATCCACGGTCATATTGTCATTCAGCAGGTCCTCCAAACCATTACGGCTGAGGATGCGTCTGCCGTTGTACATAATGATCAGTCCTGTATTCAAATAGGTATAGTTACGGAGCATGGTCTCCACGAAGTCATCATGGAAGGTGTAGTTCTTAAAGAGTGTGTTATCGGGCTCAAAGAACACAAAAGTACCGGTTTCATCGGTTGTAGCAGCCGTCGAATCACTCTTCAGCTCTCCCCGCTCAAAGGTAGCGGCACGCACCTGTCCGTCACGGAAACTCTTCACCTCGAAATGAGAGCTCAGCGCATTGACAGCCTTCAGGCCCACGCCGTTCAGTCCGACACTCTTCTTGAAAGCCTTCGAGTCGTACTTACCACCGGTATTCAGCATGCTCACAGCCTCAATAAGCTTTCCTTGCGGGATACCACGACCATAGTCGCGCACCGTCACCCGCAGGTTATCCTCGATATCTATCTCGATGCGCTTGCCGGCATTCATCTTAAACTCATCGATAGAGTTGTCGATCACCTCTTTCAGCAGCACATAGATACCATCCTCGGGCATCGAGCCGTCGCCCAGACGACCGATGTACATTCCCGGTCGGGTACGCACATGTTCCATGTCAGACAGATGCTTGATATCATCGTCTACATACTCTACTGTTTCCTGGATTTCTTGCTCTTTATCTTTTATCTCGCTCATTGTTAATAGGGGTTATAGTGACTATAGTGCCTATAGTACCTATAGAATATAAAATCTAAAAAAATCAAGCCAGCATCTTCTTGTAACAGCGGCGGCGCTTATGATTGACAGTATTGAAGTACGACCACTGGCTCTGCACATTCTCATTGGTCTCCATCTCCACCTGACTCTCGCCCCACTCGATGCCATAGCGGTTATACCAGGGGATGAGATGGTAGAACATCAGCGCATTTACACCTTTGGAACGATATTCGGGCAGCACGCCGATCATCTCCAGATCGACAATGTTTGTCTTGTGCATCTTCAGCGAGCGCAGCACATGCCACCAGCCGAAAGGCAGCAGTCGGCCCCGACGACATTTCTGCAATGCCCGTGAGAGCGATGGGATGGTGATACCCACTCCCACCAACTTATGCTCATCCGTTGTCCAGTCTTCTACAACAGGAATCAGGTTCAGGTCTGCCAAAGGAAGATACATGTTCACATACTGATCGATCTGCTTTTCAGAAAGCTCCGAGAAGCCGTACAGGTCCTTGAAGGTATCGTTGATCAGTCCAAAGATTTTCTTACCCATGCCCCCCTCGAAGATTTCTTTCTTTGTCAGGGTGCGTATATGGAGGTTGTATCGCTTCATGATCATCTCTGAGATCTTACGCATCTTCTCAGGCACCTCCTCAGGAACAAAGATCTTGAATTCCACATAATCATTGTCCTTCACGAATCCCTGAAGCTTCTCCATGTGCTCAGGATAATACGGGTAATTATAGATGGTTGCCATGGTGCCCAACTCATCAAAACCAAAAGTAAGCATACCCTCAGGATCGAAATCAGTAAAGCCAAGCGGACCGATCATCTGCTCCATACCATGCGCCTTACCATAATCCTCTACTGCCTTGAAGAGTGCGCCACTCACCTCAATATCATCGATGAAATCGATCCATCCGAAACGTACGCTCTTGGTTTGCCACTTCTCGTTGGCACGATGGTTGATGATCGCAGCTACACGTCCTGCCAGTTTACCATCCTTATATGCCAGGAAGTATTCCGCCTCACAGAAATCGAATGCCGCATTCTTATCTTTGCGCAGCGTATTCATATCATCGCTGAACAAGTTGGGCACATCATATTCGTTGCCCGCATACAGATCGTAATGAAATTCGATGAAAGTCTTCAGGTCTTTCTTTGTCTGAACCTTTTTTATCTCTACTGCCATAATTCTATTTTAGATCATGAATTAACGTGCAAAAATAAAAAATAAAAATGACAAACCCAAATATGCCATTTGTTTTTCACATGTTTTTCAAATTTTGATCGGATATATCAAAGAGACGAGGGTTTACGGGTCTTGATCAGGACATGTTGTCGATCTGCCGTAGTGGTGGCAAAGAGATACACCTCGCCTCCCTCTTTGAGTCGGAGTTTCTTACGCAGATCGGCAACCGACATGGGGAAATTACGTACCGCGATATTTGCTTTTGTAAGTCCCTGCAGGAAAGACTTTAGCATTTGCTTGTTCATCGTAGACATGCCGATGACCTCGAAAGAGCGGCCAGGGAAGTCCGCTACAAGTTGGTCGGAGACAAACAGATGACTATTCGCAGCTATCTGCATCACAGAAAACTGTCTTTCAAGTGCCTCGAAACAACCGGCATTCATGATAGAGGCATTCGGTTCGTAGAGATATCGCCACGAACTTGGATTATCCGATGAAATGGGGCGTTTTGAACAATCATCTATAGAGTCTGCCATCGGACAGAACACCTGATCATCATCCACACAATATACTTGAAGGGGATGCTGAATCATCTTCGACATCAGCAACAAGATTTCCTTACACTCGTTACCCACAGAAACGATATGTACCTCCAAGACATCCCCTAACTGCCGTACCGCCTCGTGCCAGTCGAGCATCGGAGAGAGCTTTACCAAGACACCATCCGCTTTCTCGAGCAACAGTTCTTTCAATCCAATGAGGTCGGGAGAACAGTCGGATATGGCATACGTTCGTCCGCCATGGACATCCCTGCGTGCAGGATCCAGGAAGAACATCGTAACAGGATCACACTTCTGAAGGTATTCATCAGCCTCCGCACAAACCACCTTCGTATCAGCCAATCCTAATAAAGGAAAGTTATGCGCAGCCAGATCACAGAGCTGCTGTTGGCGTTCCACATAACAAGAGTGGTCAAACACACGGGCCATAAAACTGCAATCTACGCCCATTCCACCGGTCAAATCGACTAAAGAAGAGCATTCCTTCTCTGCTGACAGATCCTTCAGCACCCGCTCACACAACCGTTGTTTATAACGGGCTGTCTGCTCACTTGAGCACTGTTCCAACGAGAGATGTGGCGGATAATGAATACCTTCGACATTCGCCCAGGTAGGAATCTTCTTTTTGGCTATCTGCCATCCACGTATCTGATCGAGGGCAAAGGAATGGTCCACGGCAGGTTCGCTTACCTTCCTCAGTGCCAACGTACGCACATCCTCCGTACGATGATCAAGAATATATTTCCTTGTTGCCTCGTTCATGTCTGCCGCAAAGATAATCGTTTTTTATGATCAGCACAAGTTTTCCCATGGATAATTCACGTAAACGATAATCACCTCTATACAGGTGTCTGCAATCAACACCAAGCAGATTTGAGAAATACTACCCGAAGAGCCTGTTTCCCTCATGTCCTGCAATACCATGAATAATAATATAAATAAGGTAATGGTCAAGTGTAATATCTTGAAAGATGTCAAAAAATGTTGGAAAAAGAACCAACTTACATTAACAAATAACTAACAATTTTTTTATTTAACCAACGGCCAGAAATAAAATGTTTATACAAAAACTATACAAAACAAGCTGGTTTTATCAAATATGTGCATATTTTTTTTGTTTGATTCAAAAATATTTCTTAAATTTGCAGAACTATATAATGAATATTAGTTGTAACCAAACTAATAAAGATATTTCATTATTTTTGATGGTGTATATTCGTTTCACTGTAAAAAGTGAATACCTAAATATAATATAGAGAGAGTAATTTTATGAACATTAAAAATTTATTTATGAAGAAAATCTTTTTGACTCTCATCTGTGCACTGATGTGTACAGTGGCAGCCCTTGCGCAGGGAAACCAAGTGCGAGGTACTGTTTTCGATGAGAACGGAGAGCCGGTCATCGGTGCCTCCGTCATGATCAAGGGAACGAAGACCGGTACGGTAACTAACGTAGATGGTCAGTTTACCTTGAATGATGCAGTGGGAAAGACCCTCGTGATAACCTTTATCGGTTATGAGAATCAAGAGGTAAAAGCCCTAAGAACCATGGAAATTCACCTGCAATCCAGTTCTACTACCATTGACGAAGTGGTCGTGACGGGTATGCAGAAGATGGACAAGCGACTCTTTACCGGTGCAACCAGCAAGGTTTCTGCCGAGAAAGCCAAGTTGGACGGTGTGGCAGATATCTCCCGTTCACTGGAAGGACGTGCTGCCGGTGTCAGTGTGCAGAACGTTTCTGGTACCTTCGGTACTGCTCCGAAGATCCGCGTGCGTGGTGCTACGTCTATCTACGGTTCATCACGTCCACTATGGGTGGTCGACGGTGTGATCATGGAGGATGTGACAGAGGTGGATGCTGATGCCCTGTCAAGTGGTGATGCAGAGACCCTGATCTCTTCTGCTATCGCCGGTCTGAATGCCGATGACATCGAGAGTTTCCAGATCTTGAAAGACGGTTCTGCTACCTCTATTTACGGTGCACGTGCCATGTCTGGTGTGATTGTTGTAACTACCAAGAAAGGTAAGGCCGGTTCAAGTCGTATCAGTTATACAGGCGAGTATACCATGCGCTTAAAACCATCTTACAGTCAGTTCAACATCATGAACTCACAAGACCAGATGGGTGTATATAAGGAAATGGTTGCTAATGGTCTGATTTCTTTCGGTCGTACATACCGTTATGCTACGAGTGGTGTATACGGAAAAATGTACCAACTGATGAATCAATACGATGAGACATCAGGTAAGTTCGGTCTTCCTAACACACCAGAGGCTCAGGCTGCTTATCTTCAGGCTGCAGAAATGAGAAATACAGATTGGTTTGACGAGCTTTTCAGTACAGCAATCTCCATGAACCACTCTATCTCTATGTCTTCTGGTACAGACAAAGCACAATACTACACCTCTTTCAGTTTCATGGACGACCCGGGATGGACAGAACAGAGCAAGGTAAAACGTTATACGGCCAATATCAATGCCAATTACAATATCAGCAAGAAAGTGACGCTGAACCTTATTGGCAACGCCAGCTATCGTAGGCAAAATGCTCCCGGTACATCAAGCCAGTCTACAAACGTAGTAACAGGTGAGGTAAGCCGTGACTTTGATATTAACCCCTATTCATTTGCGCTCAATACCAGTAGAACACTGGACCCGAATCTCTTCTATACAAGAAATTATGCAGACTTCAATATCCATCATGAGTTGGCTAACAACTATATGAAGCTTGATGTAGCAGACATGAAGTTCCAGGCAGAATTGAAATACAAGCCCATCACTAAAGTTGAGCTATCCCTCCTTGGAGCTTATAAATATTCTACTACGAACCAAGCACATATCGTAACGGAATCATCCAACCAGGCAATGGCATTCCGCGCTATGGATGACGCTACCATGCGTGATGCGAACAATTGGCTTTACACAGACCCCGATAATCCTACAGCACTACCTATCACCGTATTACCAGTAGGAGGATTCTATCGTGAGACAAAGTACAAGATGAACAGTTGGGACTTCCGAGCAACAGCATCCTATAACGACGTATACAACAAAGACCATATCGTAAACCTGTTCGGTGGTATCGAAGTGTTCAAGACGAACAGAAACCGTACGTGGTTTAACGGAGTAGGCATACAATATGACATGGGCTATACCCCTTTGTTTGACTATAAATATTTCAAACAAGCCGCTGAAGAAAACTCACGCTATTATCGTGTAGTAAACGGTTATAGCCGTGAAGCAGCATTCTTTGGTACGGCTACCTATTCTTATAAGGGACGCTATACCATCAACGGCACCATGCGGTATGAAGGAAGTAACCGATTAGGTAAAGCCCGTTCCGCAAGATGGTTGCCGACATGGAACGTTTCTGCTGCATGGAATGCACATGAAGAAGCATGGTTTGACAAATTAAGCCCTGCCCTTAGTCATTTGACATTGAAAGGATCTTACTCTCTTACCGGTGACAAACCCGCCAGTACAAATGCCCAGATGATTATTACGGCGTATAACCCATGGCGACCTTTCGCATCAGAATTGGAATCTGCATTACAGGTATACGACTTCCCAATACCGGATTTGACCTACGAAAAGAAACATGAGTTGAACCTTGGTGCCAGCCTGGGATTCCTGAACAACCGTATTAACGTGGAATTTGACTGGTATACCCGTAACAACTACGACCTGATTGGTCCGTTACAGACAAACGGTACAGGTGGTACAATCACCACTTATCCTAACGTAGCATCTATGCGTTCTCATGGTGAGGAGTTGTCTATCTCGACAAAGAACATCGTGACAAAGAACTTCCAGTGGAATACCGACTTTATCTTCTCACATACAAAGACGAAGGTAACCGAACTGGATAGCCGCACACGTATCATCGACCTGATTGCAGGAACTGGTTTCACAATGAAGGGCTACCCCTATCGTTCATTGTTCTCACTGGATTTCCAAGGCCTGAATGATATCGGTTTGCCACAGTTCATCAACGAAAATGGTGACAAGACAGTCAGCGACATCTATTTCCAGTCATACAACATTGATTTCCTGAAATATGAAGGTCCGACAGATCCTACTATCACAGGTTCTTTTGGTAATAGCTTCTCTTATAAGGGATGGCATCTGAATATCTTTGCTACTTACTCTTTTGGAAATGTAGTAAGACTTGATCCTTCCTTCAGAGTGTCCTATTCCGACCTGGCGGCGATGCCCAAAGAATTTAAGAACAGATGGGTGATTTCTGGTGATGAGCAATACACCGACATCCCTGTTATTGCAGACCTGCGTGTAATACAACAGAATACAAAACTCAGTTATGCCTACAATGCCTATAACCGTTCTACCGTGCGTACGGCAAAGGGCGATTTCATCCGTATGAAGGAGATCTCTCTGAGCTATGACTTCCCCAAGAAATGGATACGCGCCATAGGTATAAACACGCTGAGTGCAAAACTGCAAGGAACGAACCTCTTCTTGATCTACTCAGACAAGAAGCTGAATGGTCAAGATCCTGAATTCTATAACAGTGGTGGTGTGGCCGTTCCTATGGCTCGCCAGTTTACATTCACATTACGAGTTGGTATTTAATAATAAGGAGGATATGATATGAAAAAAGGAAAATTATTATATTTACTGGTAGGACTGATGGCTTTATCTCTATCATCCTGTGACGATTATCTGGACGCACTGCCCGATGACCGCGCAAGTATTGATACAGAAGATAAGATAACCAGTTTTATTACATCAGCCTATGGCACAAGAAATCCTGCATTTATCTGTGAGTATAGCTCTGACAATTATTTATACAATGGAGCTTCTTACAATGCTCAGGTTAATCAAGAGGCACTATGGAAATTTGAAGATGTTCCTACTCAAGGCAATGATGACCCACGTTCTCAGTGGAACAACTATTACGTTGCTATTGGTTCTGCCAACGCAGCACTGGAAGCAATAGCAGATATGGGTAACCCGGAATCACTCAAGGGGCAACGTGCCGAAGCACTGCTTTGCCGTGCATGGGGAATGTTCCGACTGGCAAACATCTTCTGTATGGCCTACAACCCAGAGAAAGAAAAAGAATATTTGGGTCTGCCATACCCTAAAGTAGTCGCTCAGACTGTTAATGAGAGAGGAACTATGAAAGAACTGTATGAAAACCTCAATGCAGATATTGAGGAAGCTTTGCCCCTAATAGATGACAATCACCTAAAAAAGCCCAAATATCATTTCAACCGCAAAGCTGCCTATGCATTTGCCGCACGTTTCAATCTGTATTACATGAAATATGATAAGGCTATCGAATATGCTACCGAGGCAATTGGTTCGGACCCCAGGCCACTCCTACGCGACTGGACTGAGTATGTACCATTAGGTTCATCAGCAATCAGTAACGCATATGTTAATTCTGCACTACCATGTAATTTCATGTTACATTGCGCATACTCTATTTTAGGACGCGCACTTTGGTTATCAAGTTATAAACGTTATGGGCACGCTGGCGATCTCTATTTCTATGAAGGATTTGGAGCAAAAGCGCCATGGACAAGACCAACTGGTGGAGCTACAAGCGCAGCCAATAACTGTTTATATAAAGCTAACAAACTGTATGGAAGTAGCCCTAACTACCGTTTCCCCTCCATTAACGAGTTCTGGGAAGTAACAGACAAAGTGGCTGACACAGGACATGCCCATATTGTAGACGCATGTTTCACCGCTGACGAGACACTACTTGTACGTGCTGAAGCATACATATTAAAGAAAGATTTTGATAATGCACTCAGAGATATGAATTATTGGATAGGCTCGCATTGCAATCCAAGTTCCAGATATTTCCCAACGTTAACTGTTGAATATATTAAGGAGTTCATGAGCAACCTGCCATATTGTCCGGTTATTCCTGAATCAAAACTTGCAAGATCAATGCGAAAGGAAGTGCATCCACAAGGATTTACCATAGAAATGGGATCAACTCAAGAGTATTTTATCGAATTATTATTACACATGCGTCGCCTGGAGACCTACTTCCAAGGACTCCGTTTCCAGGATGTTAAGCGATATGGTATAGAATACAGTCACGCTATCCCCAATGGCGATCCCATTGTGTTCAAGGCAGGAGACCTGAGAGGAGCTATCCAGTTGCCAACTGATGTCATCAAGGCTGGTCTTGAGCCTAACCCTCGTGACACTGAGGCTGCCACTAAAGAATAAAAACAATAAAATTGAAAAGAGATATGAAATATATTAAAATTACAATAATGCTATGTCTGACATTGGTATTATTCTCTTGTGGAACAGAAAATGATGTCAGTTCAGAAAGTATCTTCGATACATCTGCACCAGTTAGAGACGAATTCGACAACTGGCTGTTGAAGAACTATACAGATCCATACAACATGCAATTTATTTATAAGTACGTTGATAGCGAGACTAACAACTCTTATAACGTTGTACCATCAACGAAAGAATCCGCCAAAGCCATGGCCATTCTTATCAAGTACGTATGGATAGATGCCTATAACGAAGTGATGAATGATGGTGGAGCGTTTATGAAGAAATATGCACCACGAACTATCTTCCTATTGGGATCACATCAATATAGGGCTAGTGGCTCTCGTGTTCTTGGAACAGCTGAAGGTGGTCTTAAAGTAACACTCTTTGGCACAAATGAACTGGATGTGGATAATATCTTTATTGACCAAGATAGTCCTTATCCTAATCACTCTGCATTACCAATAGACTTGAATTACTGGTTCTTCCACACCATGCATCACGAGTTCTGTCATATCTTGACACAGAAGAAAGACTATGATCCAATATTCCAAGACATTTCTGCAGCCTACCAAAGGTTGGGAGACTGGATTAATCTTAATGATAAAGATGCTCCGGCATACGGCTTCGTATCAGGATATGCCTCAAGTGAATACAACGAAGACTTCGCAGAGATCTATTCCACATACATCACACATACTCAAGAGGCATGGGACAAGATCATTGCTGATGCAAAGAAGATGTCGGAAGATACTGAAATTGACGCAAGAAGTCTTACAGCTGATGCAGATATAGCTAATAAGCTGGAAATGTTAAAGAAGTATTTCGCAGATTCTTGGGGACTGGATCTGGATAAGCTGCGTGAGGTCATCCTACGTCGCTCTATCGAAGCTAAGAATTTGGATTTAAGAACATTACCTAATTCATAAGAATAACATGAAAAAGATATATTGTTTACTAGTATTATTCGCTGCAGCATGCATCAACATATCCTGTACGGGAGAAGTTGATGACATATTCGACAAGTCGGCTTCTGAGCGAATAGAAGATGCTATCAAAAGTGATACAGAGATATTAACATCAGCCGCCAATGGATGGGTTATGTATTACTATGGTAATAAGAACTATGGCGGATATAATGTGCTCTGTAAGTTTAACAAAGACAACACTGTCAATGTATCAAGTGAATTCTATGATAGCAAAGAAGTGGCTACATCACATTATAAGGTTGAGCAGAGTGCAGGTGTAGTACTCTCATTCGACGAATACAATGAGATATTCCACTGGTTCTCAGACCCTGTAAATCCTTCAGGCATCGGAACAAATGGCCAAGGCTTCGAAGGTGATTTGGAATTCCGTGTTATCAGCGCGACACCAGAAAAGATCATCTTAAAAGGAAAGAAGACCGAGAACAAAATCGTTATGGTTCCTGTGCCATCGGGAATGTCATGGGAAGATTACTTCTCTGCAGTGGAAAGTGCCGAGGCAGATATGGCATTTGCTCAATATTACTATGTTGTAGGTACAGATAGCGCCTTGGTTACAAGCAGCAATCGTAACCTCAATTACTCGTATGTTGATTCTACAGGAACAGTTGTCAATGCGAAGACACCTTATATCGTAACGCCAGAAGGATATGTTCTATACGAGGACATGACAATCTTTGGTACAAACACAGAAAAGCTCACTTATAAGGGTGGTGATAAATATGAGTTTGACTCTCCCTCGGGAGTTGCAAAGATGTACGGTCAGCTACCTCCAATCAATGAATATCTCAATGATGGAACAGACTGGTATGCTACTTACAAGGATGCAGGAAGCACCTGTCAAACCATGTGGGATCAAGCACGTGTAGGTATCGTGAACCAGACTGCTTTCTCTGGTGAATTCGATCTAAGATATCTCAACTACCAAAGTAATGTGCTTTATGTATATATTAGCTATTGGGCATATCTTAAGATGAAATGCACACTGATAGGAGAGAATCAGGTAAAGATTGTGTATGACACGTATGGTAACAATAATGCTTCATTGTTCCTAAGCAACATAACAGATTTCGAAAAGACCTACTTACCATTCGTGGGAACCTTTACTATTACGACTGATAATGGTAGAAATCCGACATGGATTCGCCTGACAAGCAACTCTGATCCAAATCAGTATATTACCTTATTCAAGCAACAATATACTGTATACTAAGTTTTGAGTTAAATCTAAATCTTACATAACCACGGACAGCCCCTCTCCAACAAATGGATGAGGGGCTGTTTCATTGGATATTGGGTATTCTTGAGGAGAGTCTTAGTACATAAAACTGGGAGTCTTAGTACATAAAACTCAGAGTCCTAATACATAAAACTCAGAGTCCTAGTACATAAAACTCAGAGTCCTAATACATAAAACTCAGAGTCCGGAGTACTTGGACTGGGAGTCCGGATACTCCGGACTCCCTTCCGTAATCATTAAAGAAATTGTTGGAAATGATTTTTGACGTTATCTTCTACTGATAACGATCTTCTTGCCATTCATCAGATACAAGCCCGGTGACAGTCTGTGGATGTCATTACCTGCATATCGGCCATCGAGCGTGTAGATACGGTTATTATCAACTGTATCATGACGAATCTCGCTGATTCCACTGGTTTTCGGTCGAATGACTAATACCTCATCGAGGAAGAAGCGATTTGGTGAAGGAACGAATGTTATCTGAAGATCTCCCGAACCACTGAATGTCGTGGAGCAATCCGTCCAAGTGCTTGCAGTTAAATTGAAGTGCTGCTTAGAGCATGACATGCCATCATTGCTTAAGTTGAGTGTCAGATTACCAGCATTGGCACCCCAAGGAGCAGCCTTGAAACTCAGCACGTCTCCATTCTCTATTTTGATGACAGGCGAATCTACTGTGCCGAGCTTACTAAGGGTGCCAAATATCGCACACTGTTTACCGCCACGAGAGGAGTTAGCACTCCATCCCTCATGATCAGGAAGAAATTTTGGCGTTACTGTTATTCCACTCCAGATATTATCATTACCACCCACGCCATCACAATTATCAAAACTCTCATAGAAGATAGTATCTCCCGTCAAAGGTTTTTCCACTTCATCTGCATTAAATGTGAAGGAGATCGAGCCATCATCATTCTGGGTGATATCATACACCTTTTTATTCAGGTATTTGCTGCCATCGGCATTCTTATTATAGAGTGTAGCCGCCGGTTTGGTGTTGTTTCCGAAACTGTTGTTGCTGCCATAGGGGTAGGTATCGGTAGCCATATCCGAGAAATCGTAGTAGCGGTTACCCTGATAAGTGGAATATCTATAAATATTATCTGCCGCCATCCAGGTCATCCGCTGATGGTTAGCCACATCATTGACAGTATTATCTTCCCATGCAATAGCATTATAGTCAACATGTAATATCAGCAATCCCTTACCGGGCAAGGCCGCATCCCAATGTGTCGGCTGACGGTTCTCCAACAGGTAATACTCGTTCTCGTTACCTCCGTTATAGATAATATAACTGTCGCCACCCTCACTCAGGGCTTTCATATCACTAACTTTCGTAGAGTCGGAGAGTACGATGGGCTCTTTCCATCCGGCTACCCAACGCTCATAACTGGTATATCCCGCAGGAAGGAAACCGCCTCCATTATATCCGCCACTGTCCATCAGATCCCAATAGCCCATGCCCTGTGCTTTGTAATTCGTATCGTAGAAGTCGGGATATCCCAAGCAGTGACTGAACTCATGACAGATCGTGCCGATGCCGTCGATCATCCAACTCTTCACATTTCCTTGCCAATCAAGCTCATCAGGCTGTAGCTCGCACCCACAGGCATAGGTATTGATAAGCACATCATTCAGTGTTATCGTCTGATAGGCAGAAGACAAGTCCCACTCGTGTGGCCATATCGTATCGTCATCACCATAATTAGCCTCACCCGGTCCGGCATACAACAGGTACACCTGATCCACCTCACCGTCACCATCCCAGTCGTATTTCGAGAAATCCACCGAGTCTTTGACAGCCATGATAGCATTGTAGGCGAACTCACCGTCTCGAATATCATTCCATTCGCCATCGATTAAGACGTTTTTTCCATAATAGACATAGGTAGTATCCAGCTTTACTGGGCCCACCAGATCGAAGGTCAGTTGGAAGAGTCCTTCACTCTGCGCATAGAAATAGTCGTACACACTCCCCTCGAAACCATCCTCGTGGCGGAAATTCTTTTCATTAGCTACCCTTTCGAAATAAGATTTGTCATGCTTGGCATCGAACGACTGGTCGCTGAACTCCACCAAGATGATGAGTCCTTTCTTCTCACCAATCAGTCCGCCACTGCTCTTTGCCTTTTTTGCCTGTCTTGCGTTTCTGCGCAATCTGTTAGCCGTATTGAGCTTCTTTGCCCGCGCGGTAAGCTGCTCCTTATCAATCTGCTGGTAAAAAGCGGTCTCGGGCACACGCTGATAGGCATTACCCAAGGAATCTTCCAGGTAATGCAATCGCTCATCACCCCGCAACATTACTTTCACCTTAGTGCCATCTGCCAACGTTATCACCCGCCACTGTCCGGGTTTGGCAGGGATCGCAAAAGCGCTTGCCATAAGGAAGGAGAACAGCAAAGAAAATATAACAAATCTTTTACTCATGTATGTCCATTAGAAACTATTAGAATGCAAAAATAAATATAATATTTGAAATCCTCGTAATAATTTGATAAGAAAAAAGGAATATCTCTAACATACATATGCAAACATCTGGAATTATAAACGATAATTATTATATTTGCGAAGAAGAGCAGCATATGCATGATTAATGTACATGATATGACTCATTATTAGTATATTAAATCTTTATGAATAACGATATGAAAAGAAAACTGACATTAGCGATTCTCCTGCTGATAATGGCAGGGCTGAATAGTTCCTGCAGCGATAATTACGAAGAAACAGTCATTGACGACAACTCAGAGGTACTAGGCGACGTTATTTATGACGGATGGGACAATACCGACATCTATATTTCTAACCCTCTGAAAGCTTTTTTCCGTGAAGAATTGAACCGCCCCAGTTGGGACGATAAAGGGAATGAACATAAGACGTTCTTTGAACAAGGAGAGTATAATGATGAGAAATGTCTGATGATTAACAGTCAGCACGGTTAAGGATATAAGAGAATATTAGCGAGTCTTTATTTGTGTCTAAAGACATTTCGTATATAATCCGAAATATAATCTTTGAAGGCATCATCTCCCAGAATCTCGATATCCTCATATAATCCCATCACGAAGCGAGTGATGCCGGTATAGCTGCATACTTCGAGATGGCAGCGCCAGTGCTGGGCATCTTCCTGTGTGATGGCAGACTCTGCCTGCGGATATTCCTCAATCAGGATATGATACGAGAGTGTTCCCAGTCGTAGATCTATCGGATACGACTCCTCTCCTGAGAACATAAAGATGTCGGTATACATCTGCCGGTGCTCCTGCTCGTAAAGCCAGTTGTCTGACAACAACTCGACATCACCGATACGTGATAGCTTGAATGTCTTGTTCATCCTCGAAGCCGGTTCATAGCATCTTACTTCCTGGTTGTTGTTCATCAACAGGAAGGGCTCTACCAGTCGGTCACGCTGACTGCCGCCATGTGGAGAGACATAACTCTTAAGCACCGTCATCTGCTTGTATTTGATGGCATTGCTGAGTGCCATCACCTTAGCTGCCTGCTGCTCCGTGAGTTGCGGATCGTTCAGGGTATTGAGATCATAGAAGCGGTTGAGCTTGTTCTTCAGGTTACGGATGATGGCATCCTCACGTGTCTTATTCAACAGACGATTCATCACAATGGCCTCATCCTCCGTAAACGAGATGCGTGCGATTACCTTTTTAAAGAAGGGGGAGTCGCGGTCGATGGAATAGACACTGCCTCGTTTCTCCACGATAAACCCCGCATCACGGAAGAACTCCAGGTAATAGTAGAAGTTACGGCGCGAGAGTTGCTGACGCTGACAGATCTGCTCTACCGTCATCGTCGTGTTCTCTGCCAACAAGAGTAGCAGATCGAGCTCACTCTCCAGTTTACTATGTCGCATATCAACTACCTAAAAGTCAAAAGGGATTTCCAACTGTCCATCACCCAAGAGGTTATAACTCTTACGGTGATAGGGCGTGATACCATACTCTTTGATAGCTGCCCGGTGCTTCTTGGTGGGATAGCCCTTGTTGCTCTTCCAATCATACTGCGGGTATTCCTCAGCCAGTTGATCCATATAATCATCACGATAGGTCTTAGCCAAGATGCTCGCCGCCGCTATGGAGAGGTACTTGCCATCACCCTTCACGATGGTGGTATAAGGCAGATCTCCATACGGTTTAAAACGGTTACCGTCGACAATCACAGCCTCAGGACGTACTTTCAGTTGATCAAGCGCCCGGTGCATCGCCAGGATACTCGCATTCAGGATATTGATCTCGTCGATCTCCTCTGCCGTGACGATACCCACAGCCCAGGCTACGGCATCACGCTCTATGATCGTTCGCAATGCCTTACGCTGATGATCGGTCAGTTTCTTGGAGTCATTCAACTGCTCATTCTGATACCCCAATGGCAAGATGACTGCTGCCGCATAGACACTGCCAGCCAGGCAACCGCGCCCCGCCTCATCACATCCAGCCTCTGTCAGTCCTTCGTAAAAGTGGTCTTTTAACATACCTACACCTTATTATATTATATAAGGAAAACTTTAACATTCGTTTTCGAAAATAGTTGTACCTTTGAACTATTTGTGCACAAAGATACAATAATTTTGCAGCAGAAACAAGAAAAAGAATAAAAAAGTACGAGATATGGAAAGACAAATGACCATCAATATGCCACAGTCGATTAACAACAGACTGTCTTCTACCTTCAGTAAGATAACTGAAAGACTGAATATGCCCATCAGAAAACTGAGTAGTTACTACGCCATGGTATTAGAGCGCGACATCAACAGTCGTCAGACTTGGGCGCTATTGGAGGCGCAGGCAGCATTCTTCCTGGGCATATTACCGATAGGTTATGCCTTTATTGTGCGACTCGCAGCATTGGTATGGCTGCTCATCGCACTGAAAAGATGTAAGGAGTTATTATAATCCGGGAATCAGAACATCTGTGCCACGCGCCGGATGCCTGCCACAAGTGCATCCACTTCTTCTTTGGTATTATACAAAGCAAAAGAAGCGCGCACCGTTCCCAGTATACCCAAACGGTCCATCAGGGGTTGTGCACAGTGATGACCGGTACGCACGGCGATACCTAAGCGGTCGAGCAGCGTGCCCATGTCCAGATGATGGATATCCTTTACAAGGAACGAAACGACAGCATCCTTGCCCTCAGCCTCACCAAAGAAACGCATACCGTCGATCGTCGCCATCTGCTGCATGGCATATTGTGTCAGCATCTTCTCATGAGCAGAGATATTATCCATCCCCAATGCGGTGATATAGTCGATAGCTGTTGCCAGTCCGTGCGTAGCGACATAGTCGGGCGTGCCTGCCTCAAACTTAAACGGCAGTCGTTCGAAAGTGGTCTTCTCAAAGGTGACATGCTCGATCATCTCACCACCACCCTGGTAGGGCGGCATCTTATCCAACCACTCCTCTTTACCATAGAGCACACCCACTCCGGTAGGGCCGTACATCTTATGTCCGCTAAAAGCATAGAAGTCACAATCGAGATCCTGCACGTCGACGGCAAAATGGGGAGCACTCTGCGCACCATCCACCATCACAGGAACACCATGGGCATGAGCCACGGCTATCATCTCCTTAACGGGATTGACTGTTCCCAGCACATTGCTGACATGCGTGATGCTCACGATCTTGGTACGTTCTGTGAAGAGTTGCTCATAAGCATCCAGCAGGAGTTCTCCCTTCTCATTCATCGGGATCACCTTCAAAACGATACCTTTCTTCGATGCCTGCAACTGCCAGGGTACGATATTACTATGGTGCTCCATCGTAGAGACGATCACCTCATCACCTTCTTTCATGAAGGCATCACAGAAAGAGCTGGCCACTAAGTTCAGACTCTCTGTCGTTCCACGGGTAAAGATAATCTCTTCGGTCTTACCGGCATGGATAAAGGCACGCACTTTCTCACGGGCAGCCTCATGCAAATCGGTAGCCCGCTGACTCAGGTAATGCACCCCACGGTGTACATTGGCATTCACATTGTAATACTCCTCCACCATCGCATCCACCACCTGACGTGGTTTCTGGGTGGTTGCGGCATTATCCAGGTAAACCAACGGCTTACCGTACACCTCCCGTGAAAGTATCGGGAAATCCTCTCGTATCTTAGCAATATCGTACACCATATTACTTACACAATTTACAACCCTCGCACTTGCTGAGTTCTCCACGGAAACGCTGCTCTACAAGATAGTGCAGACGGTCACGAAGAGGCTGCAGCTCCATCTGATCAATCACCTCATTAATAAATGCAAACTCCAAGAGCAGTTTGGCTTCCTCCAGACTGATTCCTCGCTGACGCATATAGAAGAGGGCCGCATCGTTCAGTTGTCCTACCGTACTGCCATGCGCACACTTTACATCATCGGCATAGATCTCCAACATCGGTTGGGTGTACATCCGCGCTTTCTTAGAGGCACAGAGGTTTTGATTAGTCTCCTGAGATACCGTCTTCATAGCCCCATGATCCACGAGTACCTTACCTGCGAAAGCACCCACGGCCTCATCATCGAGCACATATTTATAAAGTTCACGACTGCTGCAGCGGGGCACCTGATGATGAATCAGGGTATTGTTATCCACATGCTGTCGTTTATCAGCGATCACACATCCACAAAGGAAGCACTCCGCTCCCTCGCCCTTGAAATATAGATCTGTCATGTTACGAGTAACACCATTGTGAAGCGTAATGACATGGTGCTTTACATCACTGTTACTCTCCTGTTGTATATACACATTGCTGACACGCACATTCTTGGCATGCGTCTCTTCCATGCAATACAGGTGCATGCGGGCATTCTCACCAACGTAAGCCTCCACCACCTGTGTGGTAAGGAAATGACAGTCGTCGGCTGTATGGTCACAGAAAAGCACCTTTACCTCAGCATCTTCCTCAACAATGATGAGCACACGACGGTTAACCATCAGATCAACATCCGAACGAAGGATATTAATCACCTGTATAGCACGGTCCACCCGCACGTGCTTAGGAACATAGATCAGCAAACCATCCTGAGCCAGCATCGTATTCAGGGCAGTAACACCATCTGCCTCACTCTTAGCAATCTTACCATAGTAACGTTCCACCAACTCGGGATGCTTCTCTGCTACGACACGCAGGGAATCCACAGTGACACCTTCGGGCAGATTACTCTTTGGCAGGGCCTTATCGTAAAAGCCGTCATTGAGCACGAAATAAAGAGAGGTACTCAGATTAGGCACGTCACAACGGAATGCCTCATAGGGATCTACGGGGATGTCCAAGCGATTCAGGTTCAAACCGTAGTCTGGTTCAAACAACTTGGAGATATCCGTATATTTATACCGCTCCTGTCCTTGGGGGAATCCCAAACGCTGAAAATCCTCAAAGGCCATGTCACGCACCGCATTCATACATGCGGCACTGTGCCCCTTGATCATCTGTTGCGCCTGACGATACAGATCGATATATTGTTGTTCACTCTTCATCATTACTCCTCACCTACTTCTTCCTTAATCCAGTCGTAACCGTACTCCTGAATCTGTTTAGCCAACTCTGCCCCGGCGGTCTTTACGATACGTCCTTTGTACAACACATGTACGTACTGCGGCACAATCATTTCAAGCAGGCGGTCATAATGGGTAATCACAATACAGGAGCGCTCAGGGGTAGCCAGCTTATTGACGCCCTCAGCCACGATACGCATAGCATCTACATCCAAACCGGAGTCGGTCTCATCCAAGATACACAACTTCGGCTCCAGCATCGCCATCTGGAAGATCTCATTACGTTTCTTCTCACCACCACTGAAACCTTCATTCACTGAACGGTTAGAGAGCTTTGCATCGAGATCGACGATCTTTCTCTTCTCACGCATCATCTTCAGGAACTCTGCAGCATTCAACGGCTCTTTTCCTTCGTACTTACGTTTCTCATTAATAGCCGCACGCATGAAGTTGGTCATCGACACGCCGGGAATCTCAACCGGATATTGAAAAGAAAGGAACAAACCTTCGTGCGCTCTTTCCTCCGGTTTCATCGAGAGGAGGTCATGCCCGTTGAAATAGACAGAACCCTCTGTCACCTCATACAAGGGATTACCCACCAACACGGCAGAAAGGGTTGACTTACCCGATCCGTTAGGTCCCATGATCGCGTGTGTCTCACCATCGGCTATCGTCAGGTTGATACCACGTAATATCTCTTTATCGCCAATCCTGGCATGTAAGTTTTTTATCTCAAGCATAATTATTGTTGTCCTTTTAATGACTCATCTAATTTACGAAGAATAACAAGTGGATCTTGCTCTAATTCTTTTTTATCCAGCCCCATAATGTAATCTTTCATACCTGGATACTTACCGAACTCGTCTATTAAAGTCTTTCTTCTTTTCTCGGTTAACTTTCCAGACCTACTTATAAAAGCTTTAGCATACGGCATCCCATCCATCAGATATAATAGACGACTACCTAACATGGGATCAAAACCCAGAAAACCTGATACATAGTCCCCCTTAAACATTAAACAGAGGAGAAGAGGATAATGATAGATCACAGGCGTATTAAATCCAAATGCTAAATTAGCAGGGATCGGTATCCACTTCATCTTAATATTTGGAGTTTCATCATACCATGTTATCAAACTATCAATATCCCTGTTATTATATTTCTCGTTTTTTCTTAAAATAAATCTATCCATGTGGTTAATACGCACTGTAGAATCCATTGAATTGATTTGATCGGCATAATATACTCCTGGGTGACTAAGAAAATTCCTCAAATAACCCTCCGCAACAGAATCGTTTTTCAAAAAAACTTTTGTGTGAAAAAGATCTTTGGTGGATTTCTTTTGTCCACTTACTGAAACATTACCCAATATTAATATATAGACGAATAAGGATAATCTTAATATATTTATATATTTGTATATAGCCATGATAGTATTTATCCTACTGTTCCCTCTAATGTTACTGATAATAATTTCTGTGCCTCTACCGCAAACTCCATAGGGAGTTTGTTGAGCACTTCCTTGGCATAGCCATTCACGATCAGACCAACAGCCTGCTCGGTGGGTATACCTCGCTGATTGCAATAGAAGAGTTGCTCTTCTGATATCTTACTGGTGGTTGCCTCATGCTCGAAGATGGCCGTATCGTTATGGGCATCCATATAGGGGAAGGTATGGGCGCCACAGTCAGATCCCAGCAAGAGCGAGTCACAACTGCTGTAGTTACGGGCATTATCCGCATTGGCAGTAGCACGCACCAGACCACGATAACTGTTCTGGCTATGTCCTGCACTGATACCTTTGGAGATAATCGTAGAACGCGTGTTCTTACCGATATGTATCATCTTCGTACCTGTATCTGCCTCTTGATAATGGTTGGTGACAGCCACGCTGTAGAACTCAGCCACTGAGTCGTCACCACGTAGGATACATGAAGGGTATTTCCATGTGATAGCCGAACCCGTCTCTACCTGTGTCCATGACAGTTTAGAGTGATGTCCGCGCAGGTCACCTCGCTTTGTAACAAGGTTGAAGACGCCGCCCCTACCCTGTTCATCACCGGGATACCAGTTTTGTACGGTAGAGTATTTCACCTCCGCACGGTCTTTCACGATAATCTCTACGATAGCGGCATGCAACTGGTTCTCATCACGCATAGGTGCTGTACACCCTTCGAGATAAGAAACATAACTGTCATCTTCAGCTACGATCAACGTACGCTCGAACTGTCCGGTATTACGAGCATTTATACGGAAATAACTGCTCAGTTCCATGGGTGAGCGTACCCCCTTGGGGATATACACGAAAGAACCGTCACTGAACACAGCACTGTTTAAAGCTGCATAGAAATTATCACGATAGGGCACTACCGAACCCAGATATTCTCTGACGAGATCAGGATGTTGCTGAATCGCCTCACCGATAGAACAGAAGATGATACCCTTCTCTGCCAGTTTCTCCTTGAAGGTGGTCTTCACCGACACAGAATCCATAATGGCATCCACCGCCGTACCACTCAGTGCCAGGCGCTCCTCCAATGGGATACCCAACTTATCGAAGGTCTTCATCAACTCGGGGTCGATCTCTTTTTTACCCTCATCCTTCTTCTTTGCCATCGGATCGGCATAATAAGAAATAGCCTGATAGTCGATATCAGGCAGATGGACATGTCCCCATGTAGGCTGTTTAAGTGTCTGCCAATAACGGAAAGCCTTCAGACGGAACTCCAACAACCACTCCGGTTCACCCTTCTTGGCGGAGATCAGTCGGACCACATCCTCATTAAGTCCCTTATCTATAATATCAGTATGTACGTCAGTAGTGAAGCCAAACTGATATTTCTGCTCCGCCACCTGACGTACAAACTCGTTGTTGTTACTCATTATAATGTTTGCTGTACTTCTATCTCTGTAAATGTCTCGATGGTGTCACCTACCTGGATATCGTTGAAGTTCACCAAAGAGATACCACACTCAAGTCCTGTTGCCACCTCTTTCGCATCGTCTTTATAGCGCTTCAGAGCATCGATCTTTGCAGTGTGAACGACGATACCATCGCGGATGACACGTGCCTTGTCTTTGTTGTGAACCTTACCGTCGATAACAAGACCACCGGCAACGGTGCCCACCTTAGAGATCTTAAAGACTTGCTTCACCTCAATCTCACCAGTGATCTGCTCCTTGATAACCTTGTCGAGCATACCCTCCATCGTAGACTTCACCTCGTTGATGGCATCATAGATAATAGAATAGGTATTAATCTCTACACCCTCACGCTCTGCCAGACGACGAGCCTCTGCAGAAGGACGAACCTGGAAACCAACGATGATACAGTCGGTAGAAGCACTGGCCAACATCACATCGTTCTCAGAAATCTGTCCAACAGCCTTGCTGATCACATTCACCTGTACCTTTTCGGTTGACAGTTTGATGAATGAGTCAGAGAGTGCCTCGATAGAACCGTCGGTATCACCCTTCACGATGATGTTCAACTCGTGGAACTCACCCAAAGCAATACGATGAGAGATATCATCAAGGCCTACGGTCTTCGTGGTACGCAGTGACTGCTCACGCTGCAACTGAGTACGTTTGTTAGCAATCTCACGGGCCTCTTGCTCACTATCCATCACATGGAAGGAATCTCCGGCAGTAGGAGCACCGTTCAGACCGAGGATAATCACAGGATCAGATGGTCCTGCTGATGTGATGCGCTGGTTACGCTCGTTGAACATCGCCTTGATACGTCCGTAGCTTGTTCCTGCAATCACCACATCACCTATCTTCAGTGTTCCGTTGCTAACCAACAGGGTTGAGACATAACCACGACCCTTATCCAAAGAACTCTCAATGACAGAACCCGTAGCCTTACGGTTAGGATTAGCTTTCAGATCGAGCATCTCGGCCTCTAACAGCACTTTCTCCAACAGTTCATCCACACCGATACCCTTCTTGGCACTAATCTCCTGACACTGGTACTTTCCACCCCAGTCTTCTACCAAGAGGTTCATATTTGCCAAGTCTTCACGGATCTTATCTGGATTAGCACCGGGCTTATCAATCTTATTGATAGCAAAGACCATCGGTACGTTGGCTGCCTGTGCATGTGCGATGGCCTCTTTCGTAGTAGGCATCACACTGTCATCGGCTGCGATGATGATGATAGCGATATCCGTCACCTGAGCACCACGGGCACGCATGGCGGTGAAGGCCTCGTGTCCTGGAGTATCCAAGAAGGTAATCTCCCTACCATCGTTAAGCTTCACATTGTAAGCACCGATATGCTGGGTGATACCTCCGGCCTCACCGGCAATCACATTGGTATTGCGGATATGGTCGAGCAGACTGGTCTTACCATGGTCAACATGTCCCATCACGGTAACGATCGGTGCACGAGCTACCAAGTCGTTCTCATCATCTTCCTCCTCGGTAATAGCGTTCTGTACCTCAGCACTGACATATTCGGTCTTAAAGCCGAACTCATCAGCTACGATATTAATGGTCTCAGCATCCAGACGCTGGTTGATACTTACCATGATACCGATACTCATACAGGTACCGATAACCTGGTTGACACCGACATTCATCATCGTAGCCAACTCACTAACAGTAACGAACTCGGTCAGCTTCAGAACATTGCTCTCAGCCCTTTCCTCAGCAGCCTGCTCACGCAGATGCTCCTGAACGGCATCACGCTTCTCACGACGATACTTGGCGCCTTTCTTATTCTGGTTCTTACTGGTAAGACGGGCAAGTGTCTCTTTTACCTGACGTGCTACATCCTCTTCGTTAACCTCCAGAGGTTTCTGGATGCGCTTCTTCTTGTTCTTCTTTCCAGCGGCAGCGGCATTCTGATTATTGTTATTATTGTTCTTGTTGCCTTTTCCACCGTTGTTCATCGGCTGACGGGCAGCAGCATCGATATCTACACGCTCCTTCGTGATACGAGCACGTTTCTTCTTCTCGTTATTACCGCTACCCTGCTGCATTGATTTCTCCTCGCGCTCTCTGCGTTTCTCCTCCTTTGACTTTTTCTTAGGACGAGTACTCTGGTTCAGGGAGTCAAGGTCAATCTTACCGAGAACATTCACCTTTGGTGCCAACTTCTTCTCACTGTTCAACACGAAAACACCCGTATCTGTCGTTCCCTCGGAAACGGTCTTGGTTTCCTCCGGCTGTTCAACGATTTCTTCTTTTACAGGAGCAGTCTCTTCTACAGAAGGAGTCTTTTCTTCCTTCTTTTCCTCAACAGGAGCGGATTCAACCTTCTGCTCTACAACAGGTGTCTCAACAACTTCCTGTGGCTGAGTTTCTACCACTTCCACCGGTTTTTCCTCAACAGCTTGCTCTGTCTTTACGACAGGCTCTTCTGCCACAGGCTTCTCTACCTTAGGTTCTTCCACAGCAACAGCCTCCTTCACTTCCTTCGGGGCCTCAACAACCTCCTCTTTAACAGGAGCTATTTCCTCAGCAGGTTTTGCAGGCTCTGTTTTCTTTCCGAGACTACTCAGGTCAATCTTTCCTAAAGGCTTAAACTGCTGCTTTACACCAATATTGCTAACCTGCGTTTCTTCACGCTCAGCAGGCTTCTTCTTCTCTTTCGGATGTTTCTGGAAGAGTTTGTCGGCAAGTCCTTTTACCTCTTTATCTTTCTTAAACTGCTTTACCAGCGCATCATACTGCGCATCAGACAGCTTAAAGCTAAGATCGGCACGGACCTCACCCAGATCACTTCTCTTCTCAAGGAATTCAACGGCTGTTTGAAGTCCTATGTTCAATTCACGAATCGCTTTATTTAATCTATAACTCATTCAGTACTTCTTATTGTTCAAATTCTGCCTTCAATATACGCAACACCTGATCAACAGTTTCTTCCTCAAGATCAGCCTTCTCCACCAGCATCTCATGTGGGGCATTCAGCACAGCCTTAGCCGTATCAAGACCTATAGACTTGATAGCATCGATCACCCACTGATCAATCTCATCTGAGAACTCATCCAGATAGATATCCTCATCATCCTCTGTAGAGTCAACCTCACGATAAACATCAATTGTATATTCAGTCAACATACTTGCCAACTTAATGTTCATACCGCCACGACCGATAGCCAGACTAACCTCCTCAGGACGCAGGTAAACCTCGGCCTTCTTGTTTTCCTCATCAATATTAATGCTGGAAACCTTGGCAGGACTCAGCGCACGCTGAATGAACAATTTTGTATTCGAAGTATAGTTGATTACGTCAATATTCTCATTACACAGTTCACGAACGATGCCATGAACACGGCTACCCTTCACACCGACACAAGCGCCAACGGGGTCAATGCGCTCATCATAGCTCTCAACGGCGATCTTTGCGCGGTCACCCGGCATACGTGCTACACGCTTGATGGTGATAAGACCATCATTGATCTCAGGAACCTCTGCCTCAAGCAGTCGCTCCAAGAATACAGGAGAGGTACGACTGAGGATAATCTTTGGGTTATTATTCTCGTTGTCCACACGAGCTATGACGGCACGGATGGTCTCACCCTTACGATACTGGTCACCGGGAATCTGCTCACTCTTCGGCAAGATCAACTCATTGTTGTCATCATCCACCAACAGCACTTCGCGCTTCCACACCTGATAAACCTCACCGCTTACCACCTGTCCTACGCGATCCTTATATTTATTATAAAGATTATCGTGCTCGAGCTCAAGCACCTTTGAAGCCAAAGTCTGACGAAGGTTCAGGATCGCGCGACGGCCAAACTTTGCAAAGTCCACACGCTCTGATACGTCCTCACCTACCTCATAGTCATCTTCTATCTTCTGTGCATCAGAAAGACTAATCTCACGATTCTCATCTTCCACCTCACCATCGGGAACCACTACACGGTTGCGATAGATCTCAAAGTCACCCTTATCCGGGTTGACAATAACATCAAAATTCTCATCACTACCAAAGAGTTTGGTAATCACATTACGGAAGCTCTCCTCGAGCACACTCACCAACGCGGTACGATCGATGCTCTTATCGGTCGTAAACTCTTTGAAGGCATCCAGCATGTTCACGCTTTCTGTCTCTTTCTTTATTGCTGCCATAGCTTATTTGAAACTTATTAAATATTTTGTATACTTCACTTGATCCATCTGGAAGGTATGGGCTACCTCCTGCATCACAGGGCGCTTCTTTCCTTCCACCTTTATCTTCTCCTTGCAAAGGACGGTAAAGTCATTACCTTCCACCTTTGAAAGCAATCCTTTATATTTCTTTCCATCAGCGTCGAGCACCTCTACGTCTTTTCCTACAAAGTTCTCATACTGCTGATGAACCTTAAATGGCTGCCCTAAACCAGCACTACCTACTTCTAATTCAAAGTCTTCTTCGTCTCTGTTCAAATGATCCTCTATAAAACGGCTCAGCTCCACACAGTCTTCAATCCACACACCATCGGCATGGTCAATCTCTACTACAATCTTGTTGTCAACACTAATCGCAACGTCTACCAGAAAGTAATCCTTTCCTTCCAACCATTGCTCCACTAAATCTTTTACAACGTTTTTATCAATCATAACTATTATATTAAATGAAAATGAGGAGCTTTGCAGCCCCTCATTCCACTGAACGGATGCAAAATTACGAATAAATCCGCAACCTTGCAAATATTTTCCCTTATTTATAACAAAAATTATTGTTTTGGACTCAAAATACGTCTATATTCCTCATTATCAAGCAACAGACGATAGGCCTCCTTGATTTGTTTATCTGACCGGATGGTATTCTGAATAACTCCCTTTTGATAATAGTAAGCCGCCACGATCTCACTGGCCAACACCTGTTTGACAAGGTCCTTATGCAAATCTAAATCATGACCCGGATCATGAGTAAGCTTCTTCTGAAGACGTTCAAACTCTTCTTTAGCCTCATCATAATAACCTTCAAACTGCATTACCTTCTTCAGGGTTTCCATGACTTTATCGCTTTCGGGATCGTACTTAAACCCGCTTTCCACCACTTTCTTCCTGAAATCCTCATATTCAGCATCTGTGATATCGAAGGTGGCTGCCGGTCCGATGGTCTCATGAGTTGATATGTAATTCGTTACCCAGTTGAACATCACCTCGGTAGAATCCTGCCCTGAGGCACTCAGGTAGTAAATAATATTAGGTAGTGAATCTGGCTTGCACTCCACATCTGGCTTGATACCACCACCATCACGTACTTCTCTGCCATGAAGGGTATGGAACACCTTCGTCAGAGAATCCGGGATATGCTCCACAGAACCGCCATTACCATGCTTATAGTTGATAGCCTGAATACATCTGCCACTCGGGATATAGTAGTGGCTGGTAGTCAGTTTCATCTGGGTATTGTATGGCAAATCGATAGGCAACTGCACCAGTCCCTTTCCATATGTTCGAGTTCCGAGAATAACCGCACGGTCAAGATCTTGCAGTACGCCACTGGTTATCTCACTGGCACTGGCCGTCTCACCATTCACCAACACCACTATGGGCATCACCGTGTCGAGAGGTTCTACCATAGTCTTGTATTCATGGTTACCACGTTTCATCTTTCCACGATTGGAAACGACGGTTATTCCCTTCGGCACAAACATGTTGACGATATTCACAGCCTCCGACTCCGAACCACCTCCATTACCACGAAGGTCGAAAACGAGTCCTTTCATTCCCTGATCCCTCATCTCAATAAAGGCTTTTCTCACCTCTCTTGAGCAATTCTCAGTGAAACTATTCAGATTGATATATCCTATCTGATGGTCTTGCAACCCGTAATATGGCAAGGATGGCAACTGTATACTCTCACGGGTGATCTTCTTCTGCAAGATCTTTCCTGTGCCGGGACGACGGATCTTCAGCAAGAAGGTGGTTCCTGCTTCACCACGCAGATGGTTACTCACATAGGCATTGTCTTTCCCCACCATGGTGGAGTCGTCAATACTCAATATGACATCACCTTTTTTCAAGCCAGCCTTTGCTGCGGGAGTTCCCTCGTACGGTTCGTCGATAACTGCGTTTTTTATTTGCATATTATACCGTATCAGCGCTCCGATACCAGCATACTTACCGGTCATCATCTGTTTCAGGTCCTTCGTCTTATCTTCGGGATAATACACGGTATAGGGATCTAACGACTGCAGCATTCTGTTAATGCCGTTTCCTATCACCTGATCGGCATCTAAGGTATCCACATACATCATATCCAGATTACGGTAGATAGCATTGAATATCTCCATATTCTTTGCCACCGTAAAGTTATGATCATCCTGCTTCTGTGCATATATTCCCGAGGACGCTATGAGCACCAACAAAAAGGAAAGAAAAGACTTTTTCATCTGTACACCTCAATTTTTGAATGCAAAAATACATTATTCACTGCTTATATCCTATTATTTATGGAGAATTTTATTGTATTTTATCAGTTTTCTAAAATTTTTCTCCAAAAAGTTTGGTGGATTAAAAAAAACACTTTACCTTTGCATCCGCAATTAAGAAATAACGCACTGCTTCAGTAGCTCAGTTGGTTAGAGCACCTGACTGTTAATCAGGGGGTCGTTGGTTCAAGCCCATCCTGAAGCGCAAAAATCAAAATTGCTGCATAGCATTGAAAAGCAAGGAGTTAGAGACAATCTGACTCCTTTTCTTTTTCTATAATATTTCAAAGTTGCACCCAATTTGCACCCATTTTTGAATGATGCACCCAACCTGCACCCACAACTTTTTCATACTGTTCTCCCTAATCTCAGAATATTTTCGTATCTTTGCAGCCGAAACAAAGAGCAATATGGCACAGATAGACGATTTCTTTATGTACGAGAACCGCGTGGAGGGCATCACCGATGCCGACTACCAGCGTGCGCAGCCTTACGTGGAGGCGGCACAGGCTTTCACGCATGCTATCATGCCAATTGAAGTTATGAAAAGGATTCTTTATGCTTTGGTGTTGCTCTTGTTTTTCGGATGTAAGGGAGGTACCTATCATAAATCATTGGAAGAAATAGACACCCTTGCAGACAG
>Ga0256405_10002677_pt1 | contig 39574 bp, 30 predicted proteins | sample RumenRJG_02DNA_FD_189096 | JGI IMG/M metagenome (GOLD analysis project Ga0256405, IMG submission 189096) | Bovine rumen microbial communities from Lethbridge, Alberta, Canada - RJG_02 | ecosystem: Host-associated > Mammals > Digestive system > Stomach > Rumen | place: Canada: Alberta... | reverse complement strand
TTGCCCGTGCACGGAGCTGTTCACCGGCAGCCATGCCGGGGATGGAGAGGAAGTTTACATCTCTGACCGTTACGACATTTTTGAACAGGGCGGGCTCATCGGAGAGCACGACTTCGTTTGAAAGGGCACGGATTTCTTTGACATAAACGGGGCGGCCCATGGCGATGCCCAGGCCCTTTCTCTGGCCGATCGTGTAGTGGGTGATGCCTTTGTGGGTACCGAGGATGTTTCCGTCCTCATCTACAAAGTTTCCGGCTCCGGGAACCTGCAGAAGAGAAGCCGCATCACTGTTGTCAGACTCCGTTTCGTTTTTCTTCTTTGCGTATTCTTCGATAAAATCGGCGTAATGACCGTCAGTCACAAAACAGATTTCCTGGGAATCGGGTTTATGCGCTACGGGAAGAGAAGCTTCCTGCGCAATCTGTCGGACCTGGTCCTTTGCATAATCCCCCAGAGGCATGAGTGTCGCGGCAAGCTGTTCCTGTGTGAGTTTATAGAGCATGTAGGTCTGGTCCTTGGCGGCATAGAGCGCTTTTTTGACCGTGTACCTGCCGTTCTCCAGCTGTACGACATGTGCGTAATGTCCTGTGGCTATATAGTCCGCCTGCATCACTTTTGCCGCGTAAAGCATCTTGTCCCATTTCAGGAAGCGGTTGCATTCGATACAGGGATTGGGCGTCTGGCCGCTGAGATAGCTGTGTACAAAGGGGTCGACAACGGTTTTTTCAAAATCGCTGACGCAGTTGAGGGGGTAAAAGCGGATGCCCAGTGCCTCTGACACCCTTCGGGCGTCGTCGATCTCACAGCACCTGCTGTCTGTCCCGTCATCAGGAGCCCAGGTGCGCAGCGTCACCCCGCATACTTCATATCCTTCTTTTTTCAGAAGATATGCTGTTACGGCACTGTCCACACCTCCGGACATGCCGACTAATACTCTTTTCATTCTGTCCATTCCTTTTCATGATTTTGAGAGGGCATAAGCAGTGGTGACATTTCTCCGCAGGCAAGCACTGTCAGACGCCGGGTCGCGCGGGAGAGGGCTGTGTAGAGCCGGTGGCGGGAAAGGGCAGTGTCCGGATATTGTTCCTTATTGCAGTCGGGCAGGATCACACCGTCAAACTCCAGACCCTTGGCGTGGGCAAGGGTGATCAGGAAAACACCCTTCTCCGGCAGACTGTCGCCGGAGCGGATGACAGGAAAATCTTCGCCGAGCAGGGCAGAGGTCTTTTCCATACTGCGCGCACCGGCGCAGATGACGGCCGTAAGGCCTTCCTGCTCCTTTGCGTCTTCGACAGCCCGGAGCAGTTTTTCGGAATACTGATCTCTGTCGGCGCAGGCACAGAAAACAGGTTCGTTGCCGGAAGGCTGCACGGAGGATACAAGGATCTTCTGCTCTTCGGGCAGGAGGCCTGCAAACAGATCCGTGATCTCGGGTGAGGACCGGTAGCTGGTTGTCAGGAAGAGCTCGGTGACATCATGGAAGAGCGCGTGGATCTGTGAGAAACTGACGGTTCCCTCCCGGATTGCCTGGTATTCATCTCCCAGCAGCATGAATCTTGCGCGGGGATAGTATTTGCGAAGCACCATCAGCTGGGCGGGAGTGTAGTCCTGGACTTCGTCGACCATGACGTATTTTGTGCGCAGATCGCGCTGGCCTGTAAGCAGCATTTTCAGATACAGCCACTCGATATCTGAGAGTTTCTCTTTACCCAGCAGGCGGGAGCCGATCCGGTCGATATCCAGCCACTGACAGGAATTGATCGCCTGGAAAGCGCCGCCGTACTGGCTCTGGATACGGTTGTCCTCCGCACGGGAGGCAGCTGTGTCCGCAAAGCGGGCATTTTTTTCTTCAGAGGCAGAACTGCCGTCGGAAGCAGCTTCATCTGCATTTTCCCGCATCTCATCTTCATCGCGCTCTTTGCGCCGGATTTCATGCTTGGCGATCTCCTTCAGATCATCGATCACGATTTGTACCAGCCGCTCGCCTGTCGGGATCTCGGGGTGCTCCGACAGAACATCGGCAATACGTTTCTGCGAGAGGACTCTTATGTTCTTCTGGTGGATGGAGTGAAGATCTTCGGGCTCAAGACGAAGTCCGGGCAGTTTTTCCTCCATCATGTGAAGGGATTCCGGCAGAGTCCGGAATCCGGAGCCTGTACTGCTCCCTCTCCTTCGGGAGACGCCTGCCATGGCCAGAAACTCTTTCCAGGTTACGGAGACAGGGTTCATTTCTCCCATATCCGGAAGAACCTGGTCAATGTAGCGGCGGAAAATAGGGTTCAATGTCATCAGGACGACCTCATCGGGCCGGAGTGTGTCGCGCTGGCGGTAAAAGAGCCATGCGATGCGCTGTAGAAGGACGCTGGTTTTGCCGCTTCCGGCGATGCCGTTGACGAGAAGGACAGGGACGTTTTTATATCGTACCACTGCATTCTGTTCCTTCTGGATCGTCGCAGTGATCGCCTGCATCTTGTCACTTCTCTGCCTTGTCAGAGAACGGATAAGAAGGGGGTCTTCAATTGCGATCTGCGTGTCAAAAAAGGCATGCAGGCGGTCTTCGGACAGCTCAAACTGACGCCGCAAAAGCAGGTCGACATCAATGCGCCGGTCTTCGACAGTATAAAAAGTCCTGCCGTTATCCTGATTGTAGTATGTCTCGGCGACAGGAGAGCGCCAGTCGATCACCAGAGGTTCATGCAGGTTTTCGGAAACACCTGTACTGCCGATATAGTATTCCTCGGGATCCTCGTCGGGATCGAACTGAAGCTGCACTTTGGCAAAATAGGGCGCCTTCAGAAGTCGCTTGACCCTTCCCAGCTTTTCCGCAGCCGTGTCGCGGTCGATATTGTACTGGTCAATGGCGTGGTTCATAACCTCGAATTCAATATAGGTCTCCATTGAATCCGAATCTCCGTCAAAATTCAGAGCCAGATTTTCCCGGATGTCCAGCTTCTCTGCTGCGGCTTTCTCCGCGATCGAGCTGATCCTGTCTTCCAGGCCGGCTTCCATTGTCTGCAGCTTATGATGCACCTCTGACAAATGGGCCTGTTCCTGTGCAAAGACAGCCTTTTCTTTTTCCTGTATGAGATCTGTCTTCTCAGAAGATATATCATTCATTTTCTTCAAAAGACACCTCCTTCAATATTTCTTTATGATAAACACATCCCTGCGGGCTGCGTATAGAATCGATTTTTCTATTATAAACGATGAGAAAGAGAAAGTCCAAAATGCACACTATTTTCAGCAGGGGCTGTAACGAGGGATTTCTCTTGCTGTGCACATTATGTCGATGATATGATAAGAAATTGGGGGAATTGGGGAATTGGGGACGGTCCTTTTGTATCTGTCCCCATTGTTCCGGTTCAGGACAAGGGGACAGATACAAAAGGACCGTCCCCGAGTGTGCTCAGTGTGACAGAAGGCAGGACAAATGACAGAAAAAACGACAGACCAGTATGTAAATGAGACATTTTTTACGAAGGACAGAACTTTTTACAGGCAGCTGTTTTCAATATTTACCATGGTGGCACTGCAGAATCTGGTGGCATACAGTGTGAATATGATCGACAACGTCATGATGGGAAGCTATTCACAGACAGCGCTGTCAGGCGCGGCGACGGTAAACCAGATTTTCTTTCTGGTACAGCAGACTGCCATCTCAGTCTGCGATGCAAATATCATCCTGGCGTCCCAGTACTACGGCCAGGGGAGGATGTCGCCGGTAAGAAAGGTTACGGGAGTATCGCTGAAGCTTGGCCTGGGCTGCGGACTTTTCTTTATGGCAGTATGCGGCCTGTTCCCGGTACAGCTTTTGCACTTTTTTACACGGGATGCGGCCATCGTGCAGCAGGGACAGATGTATCTGCAGATCATGCTGTTCACATTCCCTCTGTTCATTCTTACCAATGTGCTGATGGCGGCACTTCGGTGTGTCGGAACCGTCAAAATATCCTTTTATATCTCCGTTGTTTCGCTGATCATTAACACCTGTATCAACTATGTGCTGATTTTCGGCCGCTTCGGATTTCCCGAAATGGGCATCCGCGGAGCTGCGGTCGGAACACTGACCGCAAGAGCTGTGGAACTTTTGATCGTATTCTGCTACGTTCGTTTCAGGGACAGAAAACTGCTGCTTTTCTCCGAAAATTTCCTGTCCTGCGGCAGGCAGCTGACGGGAGATTTCCTGCGCGTAGCGGCTCCGGTCATTATGGCCAGTCTTCTTTGGGCGGTCTCGGTGCCCATGCAGACGGCGATCCTGGGCCATCTGCCGGGTCCGGACGCGTCGGATGCCATCGCGGCAAATTCGGTGGCAACGACTTTTTATCAGTATCTCAAGGTGGTCGTGAGAGCGATGGCCTCGGCTACGGCTGTCGTGATGGGACAGACGGTGGGCAAGGGAGATCTGCGGCGCATCCGGTCCGATGCGCGCACGGTTTCTGTTTTGAATCTCTGTGTGGGGATCGTCCTTGCTGTGATCCTTTTCCTTCTGCACGGACCGCTTCTGTCCCGCTACAGCCTGACACCGAATGCCATGCGTCTGGCGAATCAGATTATGATCGTTATGTGTTTCGTCATGGTCGGAATGGCCTATCAGATGCCGGTCTGCAACGGTGTCCTGCGCGGAAGCGGCGACACGAGATTTTCGCTGATCCTGAACACAGTCAGTGTCTGGGCAATCGTTATGCCGCTCTCCCTGCTGGCAGCCTTTGTCTGGCAGCTGCCTGTACCTCTGGTCGTCCTGTGTATCCAGTCAGACCAGATTTTTAAAGGCCTGCCTATCTTTCTGCGGGTGCGCAGCGGCAAGTGGATCAAACATCTGACGAGAGATGAAACGTGATGGGGGACGGTCCTTTTGTATCTGTCCCCTTGTTCCGAATAGAACAAGGGGACAGATACAAAAGGACCGTCCCCATGACACATGACAAACAGGCCCGGAAGCAAAGGGATGGATGCTTTCGGGCCTGTTCTGGCAAGGTATTATGGATTGAGCAAAGAGTTTGGACGGGGCAGGAGGAGAGTTTAGCCTGTCCGTCCGATTTCTCTTTTTTACATATTTGAATGGGCCTTCCGGAAATCCCTGGGCGTCAGCCCGACCAGAGACAGAAAAGTGCGGTTGAAATTTCCGATATTGTTGAATCCGACATCCATGGCAATATCGGCGATCCGGTCATTGCTTCCAATCAGACGTATCTGTGCTTTGCCTATACGGAGATAGTTGACATACTGCATGGGAGGATATCCATATCGGTCCTTAAATACATGGGATACATAGCCGGGACTCAGTGAGAGACTGTTGGCAACATCCTGCAGAGTGATTTTTTCTTTGTAGTGCGCATTGAGCCATTCGAGGATCTCTTCGGAGACATTCTTTTTCCCGGCGCCTACGAACAGGGTGTTTTGCTTCTGCTCATTGCAGTTTAAAATGACTTCGTCAATCAGGACTTTCATATAATTGTCCAAAAGCTGGGTCTGTCGGTAATCCCCGATCCGGACAAGGTTGAATATTCTGGAGAAGAGCATGCGGAACTTTTCAAAATCCTTTTCTGTGTGCAGGACTTTAGGTGCGTTCTTATCGCAGATATGATCATCGGGAAGTCCCGGAAGCCGGATGCCCGTGGCAGCAACGGCATACAGAGAAAATCCACTGTCCAAATCTGCATTTTCCTGATGACAGGAATTCCGGTTGTAAATAATGATATCCCCGGTAGTGACATTGCAGGGGACCCCGTCAATGATCACCAGCCCGGTGCCGCTCAGGATCAGCACCAGCTCCAGAGCATCGTCATGGGAATGATATACTCTCCGCAGCTGCAGAAATTCTTCCCTGGTCAGAAAACTGGCATAGACGACCCGGACTTTCTGATTCACTTCTTTCAACGCATAACCGCGTCTGTCAAAAAAATACTGCATAAAGCCCCTGCCAATGATTTTTCATCTAAATACTGGGTTTCCAAAATCGGACTGCAAATATCTGACAACAACATGGTTCTTGAATAAATTATCCGTCAAAAAAACTGCTAAATATTTGACTAAATCTTGTACTTATATTATATTGCTGAAAAATAAACGCTTCCACGCGGATTCTGTCAGATTTATCCTCGAATTAGTCTGAAAAAAGTGTCAAAATACTGAAATCCTGCCATTTGCCAAAATCACATAAAAAAGACAATAAAAAGGAGACCACGGATGCGCCCGGGTCTCCTTTTTATTGTCTTATTGTTTGATATTTGCTTTTCGGAATTCCCTCGGAGAGAGCCCTATCAGGAGATAAAAGGTACGGTTGAAATTTCCGATGTTATTGAATCCGGCATCTACCGCAATATCGGCAATCTTGTCTTTTGTTTCGATCAGGCGGGTCTGTGCATATCCTACACGGAGAATATTCACATACTGCATGGGGGAATATCCGTAATGCTTTTTAAATATATGGGACACATAATCAGGACTCATGGAAAGCTCTTGGGAAATACGCTGAAGGCTGACTTGTTCTGTATAGTGCTGGTTGACCCAGAGCAGTATCTTTTCTGAAATATTTCTCTTCAGGGCAGTTTCCTGGGATAACTGATTTTTCTGATCTTCGCATTTGAGAAGCACTTCTCCCAGCAGCACATTCATATAGCTGTCCAGCATCCGGGCCTGTTCGTGCTCCCCGGTCCGGACAATTTCAAAAATCCGGGTAAAGAGCATACGGAACAACTCGAAATCGTATCCCGTACGTAGAACCATGGGCGCCTTTTTGTCACAGATATGATTCTCCGGCAGGCCGGGAAGACGAACGCCCGCAAACCCGATACAAAGAAGGGAAAAGCCGCTGCTCTTTTCTGTGATTTCCTGATGATAGACCCCTCTGTTATAAATCAGGATATCACCGGCAGAGGCGTTCCACGGGACGCCGTCAATGATAGCAACTGTGGAACCGCTCAAGGCCAGGACCAGTTCCAGTGTGCCGTCGTGGCAGTGGAAAGTACGCGGCAGCTGCATGAATTCCTCCTGATCCAGATAGGTGGCATAGGCCACATAAGCTTTTTCAAATAATCCCGTCCCCGAACTTCGGGGGCAGGTGGAAAAATACTGCATATTAATCTCTCTCCTCAAATCATTTTTATCCTCTATCGCACAGTATCCATGCCCATATTATACGGTATTCATCGTAAAGATGGTTAGGCAATATCAATATTTCGTTATTTTTTATCCATGAGTGATGAAAAAACAACCAAAAACAGACAGTATTCGCGTGGAATAATAGTGAAAATTGCCATAAAATGTATCCAGAAAAGAACAAAAAGGGCTCGCGAACCTGAGAAAACAGTCAATTTACTGATGTTGGATTAGTAATCTGTCATTTCATCCGTTGTAAAAATAAGAAGCGCAAAGAGCGAAAAGGAGCAGAGGAATGAGAGCATTTTATGTAGAAGCGGACAAGGTTCCGAAACCCGGATATGTTTTTTCTCCGTCGGAGCTGAAGAATAATGATGTTCTCCGCGGCAATCAGGTGTGGAAGAATATCAGAGGCTCCGTGACAGACAGGCCCATGCCGGTATGCGGAGACGATCAGGTTCTCCTCAAGATCGGCGCAGCAGGAATCTGCGGAACCGACATGCATCTTCTCAGACAGGACGCGGACGGGTATTCCATGTATGACGGACACACCCGTTACCCGATCATCATCGGCCATGAGTTTGCCGGTGAGGTCGTCGAGGTCGGCAAGAATGTCTCCAAGCTGGTTGTCGGAGACCTGGTCTCTGTAGAATCCATGAACTGGTGCGGCGAGTGTGAGGCCTGCTCAAGAGGGTATTTCAACCAGTGTAAGGAACTGGAAGAGCCCGGCCTGACCTATGACGGTGGATTCGCGGAGTACTGCTCTGTGAAGGCCAAGTACTGCCACAAACTTAACGATATCATGGACTACTACGGCGGCGATAAGATGACCGCTTTCGAGATGGGCGCCATGATCGAGCCGACAGGCGTTGCCTACAACGGCCTTTTCGTAAACGGCGGCGGCCTCCGTCCCGGCGGACATGCGGCAGTCTTCGGCGCAGGCCCGATCGGCCTTGCAGCCACTCAGCTCCTCAAGACTTCCGGCGTTGCCAAGCTCTTTGTTTTCGAGAGCGTACCGGAGCGCATGGAACTGGCAAAGGCCTGTGGAGCGGATTACGTTATGGATCCCACCTCCTTCAAGAGCGCTGACGATGAAGCGGAATGGCTCATGGACATGACACATGGACGCGGCATCTCTCTCTTTGCAGAGTGCGCCGGCGCAACCAAGTTCACCTATCCTGTCATGGCCAAGGCAATCGCCATCGGCGGCAAGACCGTTCAGATCGGACACACCATGGGTATCACTCCTGTTGACATCTTCAACTGGCAGTGGAATGCAGCAACCATCGCGGGATCCAACGGACAGTCCGGCCTGGGAATTTACGACGATGTAGCAGCTCTCATGGCCTCCGGCAGAATCGATATGAGAAAGATGATCTCCGGCAGGTTCAACCTCGAAGACATCGAGGAAGGCTTCAAGATCATGTCCGGCAAGGTCCTTGTTTCCACAGAATATCCCAGACTCAAGAAGTAAATAGATCCCGCTGAAGGAATCATAAGGAAGCATAATAAAAGAATTGAAATTATTGAAGCGAAGGCAGAACCCCGGTCTGGATGGCCGGAAAAGCAAAGCAGATAAATATACCATATAAAAACACAGAAATGCACCGCAAAAATCAAACCACAGAATGAAGAAAAGGAGATCACAAGATGTCTAAATGGAATCTGCCCGCAAAAGGCGGCCACATGGAGAAACAGGATGGTATCTATTACCAGAACATGACCACAAAAATGCTGGAAGAGCGTCTTAAGAAGAACGACGTTCTGCTGCTTCCCATCGGCTCCACCGAGAACCATGGCCCCAGCGCTCCCTACGGCGAGGACACCTATCTGGATACAAGGCTCTGCGAACTGGTCGCTGAGAAGACCGGCTGCACAGTTGCAATGCCTATCTGGTACGGCTCTCACCCTTATCACCACCTTGGCCAGAAGGGAACCATCATGATTCCCGAGAAGATCCTGGCAGACTACATCTGCTATGTACTGGCAGGCTTCTGGAACACCGGTTTCCGCAAGATTATCATCGTGAACGGCCACGGCCAGGACTATGTCATCCCGCTGGCAATCCACACCTTCGGCAAGAAATGGCAGGTGCCCGGCATCGTCCTCTACACACACTTCTGGAACTGCGCAGGCAAGGAGCTCTTCACAAAGGCTAACGGCGGTCCTTTCGAGGATTCCTTCGTTCATGCCGACGAAGTCGAGCAGAGCTGGTGCCTGGAACTCTTCCCTGAGTTCATCCATATGGAAGATGCGATCAAAGTCGACAAAGCTCCCCTGCTTCCTCCCGGACACATCAACACATCCTCCGAAGAAGGCCCCGGCCCGATCAAGTGGTACAACGCATTCGGTTCCACCGGAATGGAGTGCATCTGCCAGCCTGAAGGCGTCATCGGAGACGCAAGGAAAGCGGACGGCAAGAAAGCCGAGGCGGGCGTTGAGGCTTGCCTGGACTATCTGACAAAGCTTGTCACCGACATTCTTGACAAATATCCTGCAGGAACTCTTCCTCCGATCGACAAGATGACCCAGAGGAACAGAGAAGATATCGAAGCCGTCATCAAGGGACCCAACGAGCCCGGCGGCCGTCACATCTATACACTTGAATATTGATCGGCTGGATGCTGATCATCCGGAGTATTGACCCTCCTATCTGCCGGTCAGTGATTGATCTGGCCTGCAAAACTGCTGTACAGACGAAAATCTGATCAGCGAGGACTTCTGTTCACGGCTCCCCACCGGGGGAACGTGAACAGGGGCCAATAGGAATTTTGCCTACTGCTTACATCCGGAACATTTTCTTTCCATTCGACATAAGAAATATCTTTCAGAATCAACAACCGCCAGGTTCCGGTTCAATCAACTACGAGTTTCCATTGTTTCAATTCAATACGGCATCTGAATTCACTTAGGCCCCGTCATGCGGATTTCCTGTTTCAGCAGCACACGGCAGCAGATCTGTCTGGTTCAGTTTGCCAATTTACCTGTATATACACATGTCTTTACATATAAACCAGCAAAAAAGAAAGGAAAAAACCATGAAAAATCGTCCTACAAAATGCAAAGCAGCTTTTATGCACGGCCCCTTCGATCTGAGAATTGAAGAGCTTGAGCTTCCGCCTCTTAAGCCCAATCAGATTCTGATCAAGCTGATCGCCTGCGGCATCTGCCAGTCGGATGTCGAGTGCTTCGAAGGCAAGTCCGCAGAAGGCCGTTATGACATCGCTCCCTACACCCCCGGTCACGAGTGGGTCGGCAGAGCTGTCGAGATCGGCTCCGGCGTTACCTCCATCAAGGAAGGCGACAAGGTTGTCGGCGACTGCGTCCTTCCCTGCCATGAGTGCGCAAACTGCAAAGACGGCAAGATGTCTTCTGCATGCCTGAACATGAGAGAAGTCGGTTTCAGACCTGACTCTCCCGGCGGATTCGGCGAGTACATGATCCTCGAGGAAGCCTACACACACAAGATTCCCGAAGACTGGTCGGATGAGATCGGCATCTTCGTCGAGAACTTCAACGTCGCATACTGGGGCGTCTGGGGCAATGGCTGCGATCCCGATGCTTCTGATGACTGTGTCATCATCGGTGCGGGCCCCATCGGCTGCTCTGCTGCCATGGTCTGCGCAACTTCCGGCGCAAACGTCATCGTCGTGGATCCCGTTGAGTCCAGAAGACAGAATGCCATGATGTATGGCGCAACCCACACTGTAGATCCTACCGTCAGGCCTGTTGAGGAGCAGATCCTTGAGCTCACAAACGGCCGCGGCGCATCCGTCATCATCGAGTGCTCCGGCAACGATGTCGGTATCGCATCCGTCTTTGACATTGCCGGCCACAGCTGCCGCATCGGTTTCGTCGGCCACTCCATCGGCCGCAAGGTTCCCGTAGAAATCGGCAAGACCATCTGGAAGACCCTGAAGATGTCCGGTTCCGGCGGCACAACCAACTGGTTCCCCAGAACCATCCGCTTCATGTCCAAGATCAAGGACACTTATGATTTCAAGGCTCTTGTATCTCACTATTACAAGTTTGATGACCTGGCAGAGGCCATGGAAATGGCACAGAACAAAGCCGTTGCCAGAAAGGTCATGCTTACTTTTGATGACTGAGTAGGAGAGGAGCAGTCCGCTGCTTCTGACATACATTCCTGTCAGCAGATATTCCTGCCTGCAGACACACTTGTCAGCAGGCACATCTGTTAGCAGACATGCCCGTCAGGGTACTGACGTATGGTCCTGAAGCACTATGGCTGCATGATATAGAAAACAAAAGCTATACGGTTGGGGCGCTCCGGCGCTTCAGCCGTATAAGTCGAACAGGCAGCGTTTATTCAGGCGCTCCGAAAAGGGGTATCACCATGAAAAACTGGAAGTATTCTGTTTCCAGCACGGATACGGCGCCGTCTACAGCACCGCTTCTGCTCCTGGGAACTGTAGAGGACAATCTGAGGGCGGCGAAGCAGATGGGCTATGACGCTATCGAGATCCACACCAGGGAAGACGAAGATCTGGATATCGATTCGATCCGCAGGACTATGCAGGAGAGCGGGATGAAAATCTCCGCGATCGTGACCGGGCGGCTCAATACAGAAGGCCGCTGTGACCTCATGTCCGATGAGCCTTATATTGCGAGAATCTGCATTGAATGTATGAAGAGATATGTGGACCTGGCAGCCGAACTTGATACCGATCTGATCCTGGGATGGGTCAGAGGCAGGATCCCGGCAGGCGGCAGCAGGAAAAAATATATGGATCGTCTGGCACGGAACCTGAAGGTTGTGGACAGCTATGCCGGGGAGAAGCATGTGCGTATCATGATCGAGGTCATCAACCGCTATGAGATCAATACCTTCAATACCGCAGAGGAAGTAATGACCTTTCTCGAGCAGCATGATCTGCCCAACTGTTATGCCCACCTGGATGTCTTCCATATGGGAATTGATGAAGAAGATCCCTATGAGGCGATCCGCAGGTGCGGCTCGCGCCTGGGGTATTTCCATCTGGCAGACAACTCCAGAAAGTACCCGGGAACAGGACAGATCGATTTCTACAGGATGCTGCAGGCCCTGGAGGAGATCAACTATGAAGGATACCTGTCTGTGGAATGCCTCCCGTGGCCCAATCATCTGGAGGCGGCGCAGAAAGCCCTGGCCTACATGAAAAAGACAGAACAGCAGAAGGGGGCATGATGCTGCAAAAAATAATGCGAAAGGAGGGGAAGAGTGTCAGAAAACAGAAAAGTTGCAATTGAGCTGAAAAATATATCCAAGTCTTTTCCGGGTGTTAAGGCGTTGGATAATGTCAGCTTCACGGTGTACGAAGGGGAAGTACACGTACTGGTGGGTGAGAACGGTGCCGGAAAATCGACACTGATCAAATGTATCAACGGAATGTATACGGCCGATGAAGGAGAGGTATATATTTTCGGAGAAAAAATCACCACACACAATCCCAGATACATGAAGGAAAAGGGTGTGGCAACCATCCATCAGGAGCTGAACCCGGTACCGGATCTGACCATCGCAGAAAACATTTTCCTGGGAAGACTGCCTCAGAACAAGTTCAAAATGATCAACAGAAAGTTCATGTTCAGCGAAGCGCAGCGCCTGATCGACGAGCTGGGATTCAAGTATGATGCCCATGCGCTCATGCGTTCCCTGACTGTCTCTGATTGCCAGATTATTGAGATCATCAAGGCAATCTCGGTCAATGCCAAGATCATCATCATGGATGAGCCGACATCCTCGATCACGGAAGCAGAAGTCAAGATTCTTCACGAGCAGATCTTCCGCCTGAAGAAAATGGGAATCGCCATTATTTACATTTCCCATAAGCTGGACGAGTTGAAAGTCGTAGGAGACAGACTGACTGTTCTTCGTGACGGGCAGAGTATTTCTACGCACAACGTTGATGACCTGACCCAGGACGAGATCATCGCCAAGATGGTCGGCCGTAAGATGGACAATGTCTATCCCGAAAAGGTCAATAAAGTGGGAGAGCCGCTCTTTGAAGTCAAAGGACTCAGCGGAGAGAAATTCCACGATGTCACTTTTACCCTGCACAAAGGTGAGATCCTCGGTATGGCAGGACTGGTAGGCGCAGGCCGTACCGAGACCTGCCGCGGTATCTTCGGACTGGATCCGATCACTTCCGGAACGATGACTCTGAACGGCAAGGAAGTGACCGTCAAGACGGTCAGGGATGCTGTTAACCAGGGCATTATCTATCTCTCTGAAGACCGTAAACTTGAGGGGCTTGTGCTGATTCGTTCCATCTGTGAGAACATCGGGCTCGCGAACCTGGATAAGTATAAGGGCCTGCTGTTGAATAAGAAAGCCGAGCGTAAAGATGCCGCGGAGATGAAAGAAAAGCTCCGTATCAAGACTCCTTCGATCGATACGCCGGCGATGAGCCTTTCGGGCGGCAACCAGCAGAAGGTCGTTATCGCGAAATGGCTGCTCCAGAATCCGGTGGTGTTCATCTGCGATGAGCCGACCAGAGGTATCGATGTTGGCGCGAAATATGAGATTTACAAGATCATGATTGACCTTGCAGAACAGGGCGCCGGTGTTATCATGATTTCCTCTGAGCTTCCGGAGATCATCGGTGTCTGTGACAGAACTCTGGTCATGGCAGAGGGTCGTGTCACAGGTGAGGTTATGAGAGAAGACTTCTCGCAGGAGAAGATCATGAGTTATGCATTGGGAGGGAGCGCAGCAAATGGATAAAAAAGTGGAGAAAAAGAGCTTTAACTTAGGTGAGTTTTACAGTAAATACGGTATATTCCTGATTTTCATCCTGATGGCGGTCATTTTTTCGATCGTCAACCACAATTTCCTGTCGGCATTGAACATTCGTAACATCATGAGGCAGATTGTTGTTATCACACTGCTGGCCTGCGGCGAGCAGTTCATGATCATCTGCGGAATGATCGACCTGGGTGCGTCGCGAGTCCTTGCATGTGCGGGTACTCTCGCTGCGTTCTGTATGCTGACGACACATAACGTCCTTCTGTCAATTCTCGTCGCTTTGTTCACTGGCCTTTGTTTCGGCGTTTTCGCCGGATTCTTCATTGTCCGGTTCGACATTCCGCCTTTCATCGCAACACTGGCGACCATGATGGTTGCAGAGGGTTTCATCATGACTTTCACCGGCGGCCAGAATTATTCCAACCTGGGTGACGCTTTTACATGGTTTGGACAGGGCTACATCGGAATTATCCCGGTTCCCGTCATCATCATGATCCTGATCCTGCTGATCACCTACTACATTCTGTCCTGGACGCCGATTGGACGCGGTATGTACGCGGTCGGCGGCAACCAGAATGCGGCGAAAGCCTCCGGTATCAACGTCGGCAAGGTGAAATTCTTTGCAGCGGTCTACTCCGGACTGATGGCGGCTGCCGCAGGCATCGTCCTGATGGCCCGTATGAATTCCGGTCAGCCCGCAGCGGCTCTGACTTACGAGATGGACGCAATCGCGGCTGTTGTCATGGGAGGTACTTCCATGAGCGGTGGTACTGGTACCGTTGTCAACACGATCATCGGTTCCCTGATCATCGGTATCATCCGTAACTTCATGAATCTGCAGAATGTTCCCGCATCTCTGCAGAAGCTGGTTTTGGGTCTTCTGGTTCTGCTGGCAGTTATTATCGACACGGTGGTCCGTAACTCCAGAAGCAAAGGCTGATCCCTTACAGGTAATACCCCGTACCATCATCCGGTCAGGATCCGGACAGGCTGTGACCGGTAATGATGCTTCCCGGGCGTGCCGGATAGGAACAAACATCATTTTCAAAGACATATATTTTGGATATTTCTAAAAATATATGGGATAGTAACATCTTTATTTTCAAAGGGAGGTAAAAACATGAAAAAACGTATCCTTGCAACAATCCTTGCGATTGGCATGGTAATCAGTCTCACGGCATGTGGCGGCGGTGCAGCAAGCGGCGGCGCAGCAGCAGGCTCCACTGCAGGAGCAGCCGCGGATGCCGGTTCTGGTGATTCCGAGACAGATATCATGTACACCAAGGCGGACATCGAGGCTTCCGTCAATGGTATCGGCGACTGGGAGTCCCAGTACGACATGGCTGTCCAGGGCGATGAGAAATTCACCTGGGGCTACATCGATATGGGATTCAAAGACACTTTCACAACAAAGATTCGTAACACCTTCAAATACTATTGCTCACTGTATTTCCCTAACGTCACGATACTTGAAGGCGACGGTGAAATGGATCCCAACAGACAGCTGCAGCTGGCTGAGAACTTCATTACCCAGGGTGTCGATGCGATCATCCTTGACCCCACAGATGCTGATGGATGTCTCGGTATCGTTCAGGCCTGCCAGGAAGCCGGCATGCCTCTGGTTTCCGTTAACGCGATTATCCACACCGACCTGCTGAACAACGGCGTCGGTTTCGTAGGTTCCGATAACTATCTCGCCGGCCAGCTCGAGGCTGAGTGGATCATTAAGAACGTTCCGGATGACGAGAAGGTTTACACCTGCTACCAGAAGGGCCAGGACGGTTACGATCACACCACACTTCGTGAGAAGGGTGTCTTCGAGACTCTTGACAAGGCTGGTTACAACTATGAGAACCTTGCTACCCTGTACTCCGACTACATGCGTGACAAAGCTATGAACAACGCTGAGGACTGGATCACCAAGTTCGGCGAGCAGGTCAAAGTTATCCCTTGCTGCAACGACGAGTCCGCAATGGGTACTCTGCAGGCTTACCAGGCGGCAGGACTTGCCGACAAGATCTTCATCACAGGTATCGATGCAAACCAGGATGCTCTGGAAGAAGTTAAGAAGGGCAACCTCGCCTGCACCGTTATGCAGAACGGTCTTGCACAGGCCAAGTGGGCAGCTGCTTCCGCATATGATGCTTGCGTGAACGGCACCGTTGAGACAAAGGGCGTCGATGTTCCTTTCGAGCTTGTTGATTCCACCAATATTGACCAGTATCTGAAATAAAGATCAGTACACGCCCTATCAAGGGCAAGTACATGTTTGGATTACTAAATAGTGAGGATAACAAAAATGGCAGCAAGAAAAGTAAAACTTGCGCTGCTGGGAGCTGGCCGCATCGGCCAGCTCCACGGCACAAATATTCAGAATAACATCCCCAATGCAGAGATCATCATTCTGGCGGATCCCTACCTGAGTGATCAGGCAAAGGAATGGGCAGCTGGTGTCGGTATCCCTGTTGTCACAACAAATCCCGACGAAGTCTTTGCCAATCCGGAAGTCGAGGCAGTCTTTATCTGCTCCTCTACTCCCACACACGCGGACTTCATCAAAAAAGCCGCAGCTGCCGGAAAGCACGTTTTCTGCGAGAAACCCATTGACACAGATATCGCGAAGATCAAGGATGCCATCGATGCCGTAGAAAAAGCGGGAGTCAAGCTTCAGGTCGGCTTTGTCCGTCGTTTTGATCACAACCACAAGAAGGTCTGCGATGTGGTTGCATCCGGAAGACTCGGTGCACCCAATATCGTCAAGGTCACTTCCCGTGATCCCGCCCACCAGAGCATGGATTATATCAAGATCTCCGGCGGCATTTTCATGGATATGACCATTCATGATTTTGATATGGCCCGTTACCTTGCCGGCAGTGATGTCACCGAGGTCATGGCCTACGGTGCAGCGCTCTCCGGTGAGGGGTATGACAAATATGACGACGTGGACAATGCCATTGTAATGATGAAATTCGAGAATGGCGCCATCGGCGTGATCGATAATACCCGTGCCAGCCACTATGGTTATGACCAGCGCACAGAAGTGCAGTGCGACAAGGGCTGTGTGCAGGTTTCCAATGACCTCAACGACCAGGCTATGATCTCTTCTGCGGAAGGCGTTGAGATTGCAAAGCCCACCTGGTTCTTCCTTGAGCGTTATAATGATGCTTTCTGTGCGGAAGATCAGGCCTTTATCGATGCGATCATTTATGATACCGAGACGCCTGTCGGAGCCCGTGACGGTCTCGCTCCCGTCGAAATGGCAATTGCGGCAGCAAAATCCCTCAAAGAAGGACGCCCTGTAAAGATCTCTGAAATCAGGTAAAGCAGGTAAAGCGCTTTTTTCTTCAAAGGGTTAAACGGGAGATCACAGAGTTAAACTGGAGGTCATGGAATGGAAGTAAAACTTGGTATTTGTAATTTCTGTGTGCCGGGCACGGGGGTGTTCGCACCGGAAATCGTAAAAGAAATGGGGCTGGACGGGATGTCCATCGAGTTCGGCTCTTATGAACACGGCTGGCCCCTGTCCCAGAGAAAGCTGCAGGACTATTATCTGAAAAAGCAGCAGGAACTTGGGATTGAGTACCCCAACGTGGGCGTGAGCGATGGTGACAATATTCCTTTCCATGCACGTCCCGGTACGAGATGGGATCCCGTTGTCAACGCAGAGGGCACCAAAGCAATTGACGCAGCTTCATATATGCAGATTCCGCTTGTCTTTTTCTCCAACTTCAATGCAAGTCTGATGAAAAATGATCAGGACATCGAATATACGGCAAAGCGTTATCAGTATTTCTGTGACTATGCGGGCGAAAAGGGAATCAGCATTGGCTGTGAGAACCCCAACAGCATAGAAGACCAGAAAAAGCTTGTCCAGCTTGTTGACAGGGAGAACTTCTACCTCTTCTTTGACAGTTGTAATCACGCATGCCTGTCAGACTATGACGTCCATGAAGTTCTTCGCGAGATGTATCCCTATTATTATCCCCAGATGCACGTCAAGGATGGTGTTGTAGGGGCAAACGCCCAGTATGTCCTCGGGACCGGCACGACCGGTTTCAAGGAAAGCATCAATTTCCTCAAAGAGAAAGACTATAAAGGGTGGCTCATCCTTGAGAACCTCTATGAACTCGATCCAATGCGCCGGATCAATGATGACTATTTTGAGATCATGAGACAGGACATCGAGGTGCTCCGGGAGGCAGTTAAGTAGCAGATTTGTTTCTGACAGTCATACCATATATTGTCGGGACATTCTGCCGATTACACGGACCTTTCAGTCACCAGGAAGAGGCTGTGATGTCAGTTGCGAACAACATGTGTGCCGGTTGTTTTACTGTACAGCAGCCACTTCCAAAGGACTGTTTGAGTGTCATTTTCCCCCATAGCGGCACAGCCATTTCGGTGGCTGTGCCGCTTTCTGCGATAAGATCCGGTCTGTAAATGCAATATTCGATGTAAATGAGATATTAACAGTTTACACCCCGGTAAGGAAGTGACGGGCAGCAGTGCCCCATGTTCTTTTTGACGAAAGCAATTTGGTGATATGTCAAGAAAGGAGACATAGAATATGACAGTTGATAAGTATCGTTCTGAAGTTGAACAGGAGTTCAGTACTTTTGGACCATGGGTTTATGAAATCAATGAAGCCTATCCTCTTCCTGCCCTGTTTGCCCCTTTCTTTTTCGATGATGATCAGGCAATTATGAAGATCAAAATCCCACGGGACATTGATCGCAGAAATGCAAAACCCGGGATGAACCTTTATGATTACGTAATAGCCCTTTACAAAGATCAGCTCAGAATCCTGGAACGCAACGAAAATGACACTGTCAGTGAAAAGCTTGTCCAGGCAGCTGATTTTATGGGAATCCGCATCTATAAAAATATGCTGAGGGCAGCATGCACAATCTACTCGGTTGACGGATCGATATCTTTCTCCTTTAACGCCTCATCCATAGACATAATCTGGAAATTTGCGAATCAGGTTCTTGCATCCCTGGAAAGGAACAAACCTCTCGACGTATCTTCTCTGCCGGTCACTGAAGCGGAACCGAAAACTATGCTGCTTCAGAATATGCTGCAGGATATGCGGAGAGAAAGAAGCGATATTTCTATGGGCGCTGTTCAAAAGGCAATTGAAGTCTATCCCAGGGAAGATACGACAACAAAGATTGAACGGATGCTCTGGAAGGAACTGAATCCGGAAGCCGTTCACCTCTTTACGCCAAAAGAACTGATCGTCCTGGAGAACGGTTTCTTCCCCAACCGTGCCGGTATGCCGGATTTTGGCTTTACCTATACGATCATGCCCCTCAACAAGCTCACAGCGGTAAATATTTCCCGCTCCAATGAATACTCGCTGCTGATGGAGTGCACAATCTATCTGGGACCCAGTCACCTCACCTATCACTATGATGTAGACAATGAAGAAGTGGGTGAATTCTACACGGCATTAAAGAACCTGTAATAGCGTAGTTGGGGACGGTCCTTTTGGGGCGTAGTTGGGGACGGTCCTTTTGTATCTGTCCCCTTGTTCCGAATAGAACAAGGGGACAGATACAAAAGGACCGTCCCCAAAACATGCCCAAAACATGCCCAAAATATGGGCTTATTGCCGAGCTGCTTTTTTGTTGACAAGGGCAGTGGCCAGCAGAACAGCGGCGGGAAGCAGAAGGACCCGCATGGCGATCCGGATGCCGGACGTCTCCGCAAGGGTACCGATGATGGATGGAGTGATGATTGATCCGAATCCGGACAGGGTGACGAAGATTCCCATTGCCAGGGGGTAGCGCCCGAAGACATCCCCCGCATTGGCGACAGTTGTCCCGTACATGCCGGAAAGGGATAAACCAAGCCCGATCGTACCCAGCAGCATAAGGGGAAGCTGGTTTGCAAGCAGGACGATGCCCAGAAAGACCAGGATTCCCAGAGACAGGATCCGGATGAGACTGGCGGGCGTGGTCCTGCCGCCGAAGGCACTGCATCCGAACCGTCCGACCAGGATCGTGATCCAGAGCAGGGAGGTCAGAAGCTGGGCGGCTTCGGGAGCGATCACGCCGCTCTCCTCATAGTAAGTGACCATCCAGCCCATGACGGTTGCCTCGACACAGAGATACAGAAACATGATCACCAGAGAAAACAGAAAAGGCTTCTCCTTCAGAAAACCGAAGGCGTTTCCGCCGCTCTCTGTCCGGCTGTAGGACACGCTGTCCATTTTCATAAAGGCAGACGTAAAAATAGAGAGAATCCCCAGACCGATGATGATGCAGACAGCCAGCCGCCAGCCCCTGTCACCTGTCTTCGCGCAGGCAAGCGCGATCAGAGGCGCGGAGACGGCGCCAATGGCAAAAAAGCCGTGCAGGGCATTCAGCGGGGAGGAGTTCCCTCCGGAAAGAGTACTGACTGCCTGATTGTTGTAATTGCTGATGGAACCTCTCCCCAGACCGGTCAGCAGGAAAGCGAAGACCAGCAGCCATGGATTGCCTGTGGCCAGTGCGATCGCGAAGCCCGCGTAGGGAAGGACATTCAGGATCATCAGAGAGTTTTTCAACCCGATCATCAGAGGAATCAGCCCGGCGAAGAGGCCGGCGGCGATATTTCCGGTAGAGTGCGCGGAGATCAGATAGCCGCCGATCTGATAGCTGAGCCCGTATTCTGCCTTGAGCATGGGCAGGATCGAGCCGATGAGGATCGTATAAATCCCCTGGATCAGATACAGGAAAAAGAGGTTGCCGATCATATAGCGGTCTTTACTGTTCAAAGAATGAAAGAAAGATTCCTTTTTCATGGCTTTCGTGTCTCCTTTTGACTTCTTTTGACTTCATCCTTGTGCTGAAAATAGTATAAAAAAAAACTGTCGAATTCAAAATAGCGATTGCGACAGAAACTATAATAAAAGGGACAAAAATAGTTGGGGACGGAAAAATAGTTGGGGACGGTCCTTTTGTATCTGTCCCCTTGTTCTTTTTGGAACAAGGGGACAGATACAAAAGGACCGTCCCCAACACCCATATGCATTCAGTCGGACCAGATCTTCAAGGGTCTGCCCATTTTCCTGCGTGTGCGCAGCGGCAAATGGATCAAACATCTGACAAGGGATGAGGACTGACCTCGCTTGATACCGGCTGGGACACGAGGAGACGATTTTGAGTCACAGGGGGCGGTTCTGGAAAAACTCCAAAAGGACAGGAATGCCTTGTTGCCATCTGTAGATATGGATATAATAGTGATTAGAATCTGACGGTTTAAAGAATAGACAGCGCACTCCCGCAGTTTCATAGCAAATCACTGAACACATATCCGTTCGAAAGGAGGAACCTGTATGAAAGTAATCGCCATTAACGGATCCCCGCGCAAAGGCGGCAATGTCTCCCAATGTCTTGATGTCATGGCTGCGGAATTTGCAAAGGAAGGGATTGAATTTGAAGTCCTCCAGCCCGGCCCCCGCGTCCATCCCTGCATGGCCTGTTATCACTGTCTCAATAACGGGGACATTCATTGCGTTCAGAAGGATGATATGGTCAATGAGATCATCGACAAGTGTATCGAGGCGGACGGCATTATCCTGACCTCTCCCGTCTATCACGGGGGAATTGCGGGCGGCATGAAATCCGTGCTGGACCGGGTCTTCCTGGCGGCCTGCTGCGGCAGTGAAAACAAGTTCCACCACAAAGTGGGCGCCGCTTTCTGCACCCTCCGCCGTTCCGGCGGCATGGCCACCTATCAGCAGCTGCTGGGTTATATGAACGCCATGGAGATGGTAATCGCCACTCCGGATTACTGGGGCGCCGTGCACGGTGCGGATCCGGGCGAGGTCCAGCAGGACATCGAGGGCCTCGAGGTCGTGGCCAAGCTTGCCCGCAATATCGCCTGGATGGTAAAAGTCATTGATGCGGCAAAGGGGAAGATCGACCCGCCGGAGACACACCCGCGCACATTCACAAACTTCATAAGGTAGGGCTGTCAAGGGGACGGTTCTTCTGACACTTTGCGCGCAAAGTGTCGGAAGAACCGTCCCCTTGACAACCCCTGACAACCCTTATAAATCTACCCAGACGCTTCCGCGGCGGTTGCTTTCCACGCAGGCGTGGACGAATTTCATGCCATTCAGGCCTTCCTGGATGGAAGGATAGGGGAGTCCCTGGTAGGGCTTTCCTTCCTTGAGAGCCAGGAGATTCTGGCAGAAGGGGCGGTAGATGTTGCCGAAGGCCTCGAAATAGCCCTCGTGGTGGGCAGCGGAGACCCTGACCATGCTGTTGCTCTCTTTTGTCATGTAGTCTCTTCCGGCAGAGAGGAGCCGGGTGGGCTCGTTGTTGGGCGTGTATTTGAGGATGGAGGGAGTCTCGTGATTCCATTCCAGGGCGCCCTTGGATCCGACTACATAAATGAAGGGGCTGCACTCCTTGCCGATGGCGATCTGGGAGGCCCAGAGTTCGCCCGTCACGCCGTCTCCCAGATCCAGCAGGGCGGTGACGTTGGTCTCCAAGGGAAGGTAGTCCGGCCAGGTGTTAAAGACAGCCAGCAGGCGCTTGATGGTCAGGCCGGTGAACTGTTCGACCAGCTGTTCCGCATGGGTACCCAGGTCTGCAGAGCAGAGGGATTCGCCTGCCATTTCCGGATTGAAGCGCCAGGGGAGTTTGCCCGAGGGCTCCTCGGGGACAGAAGAGATGACCCAGTCCTCGGGGTGTCCGGCACGCAGATAGATGAGCTTGCCGATCACGCCCTCCTCGATCATCTGCCTCGCCTGGCGGATGGCCGGATAAGCGGTGTAGGCATAGGGGACTGCAAAGAGCAGGCTTCTCTCCTCCGAGATCTTTTTCAGTTCTTCCGCCTGGGCTACGGTCATGGTGACAGGTTTGTCACAGAGGACGTGAATGTTCCTCTCCATGAAATATTTTGCAATCTCATAATGGCTGGAGTTGGGCGTTGCGATGGTGACGAAGTCGATGCCATCTTCGCGGCATGACTCCTTGTCCGCCATTTCCTGATAGTTGCTGTAGACCCGGTCCTGCGGAATCTCCCAGGCATCCGCCGTCTCCAGATTTTTTTCCTGATGTCTGGAAAAACAGCCGGCGCAGAGCACGGCCAGATCATCCATCATGGCGCCGTGGCGGTGTACATCGCCGATATAGGAGCCGAGTCCGCCTCCCACCATTCCATATCTCACTTTTTTCAAGATCATTACCTCCTCTTCTTAATACTCCTGCCGCAGAAGCAGCACCCCTGTCTGCTGTTCCCTGGAGTCTTTTTGATAGGATTATAACATGTTTGTGCAAGGCTGTCCCAACACCTGAGAAATAATCAAATGATTGTTGAAAAAATGGAAGTGGAACGTTTTTACGGAAACGGAGGAAAGAATCCGCGCCCGCATTCAGGACATGACCGGGATTTCCGAGCGCCGGATCAGTGTTTTTGCAATTTCCGAGATTCCACGCAGCAGTTCCGGAAAGATTCAATACAGTGTTCTTATTAATAGATGAAAAACCGGTAAAAAGACCGCACTCGTTTTCATTTCAGAACGGGTGCGGTCTGTATTTATGTGAAATCTTTTTTATGTAAAAAAATGAATATCGACTGCAGTCGTAAGGGGAGAAAGAGACAGCTGCCCGCAGTCAATGTGATCTTTTCTTTATTAATTGCTGGTATGGTTCACAATTTCCGGTGTTGTTCGATCAGTTATCCCTTGCGATGAAGGTTCCGGAAATGGTTTTGTAGCTGTTGGCACCCTTGACACGGACACCGGAAATCTTGTAGGTGTACTTCTTGCCGATGGTCAGTTTGCTGACCTTGACTTCAATGCTGTCGCTGTCTTTCTCTTTGATGCGGGTGACATAGTTTTTGCTGCCGTCGGTGATGGTGACTTTCGTGCCCTTCCACTGTACTCTGGTCGTGAATTCAAATTCGACTTCTCTGTCGCCCTTATCATAGTCGACCTCTTTGACCTTGGGGGTTGTGGTCGGTGTCGGGATGGTAACCTTGCCGGTGACTTTGCCGTAGCTGCTCTCATTGTTTTTCTTGACGCCGGAAATGGTGTAGGTGTAGGTGCGGCCGGTCTTGAAATTCTTGATGGTGAAGGCCAGATCGTCATTGTCCTTCTCGTTGATCTTGGTGCTGTAAGCGGCTCCCTTGTTATCCTTGACGGTCACTTTGACATTTTTGTATTTGACCTTGGAATTGAAGTCGACTTCAACACGGCCCTTGCCCTCATATTCGGCTTTTTTGACCTTGGGGGCTGCGAAAGCGGGTACTGCTGCGACAATTGCCCAGATTGTGATCATAAGTGTCGCAAACATTCTTCTTACCGTGGTCTTTGTCTTTTTATTCATATGCTTCTCCTTTCCCTTCTGGTTGTTTTCTTCCCTTTTTTCAATGAAGATTAGTTACTCAATGAAGATTCATTCCAAAGACAATCCTCTTTAATGAAAAACAGTTTCAATGAAGATCCGCAGGCAGGCGCCAGGGAAATTCCTGCGGTTACTGTTTTCTTTTATGAGTATAGTTTACAGAAGGATTATTAAGGAATTCTTAGAATAAACACAAAGTGGAATTTTTTCTGCTGCCTGCTTTAAACGGAGACAGGGGACGGTTCTGTGTCTCCTTCTCCTCAAGGAGACACAGAACCGTCCCCTGTCTCCCAACGTTACATCCCTACCTGAAACTCGAGGTGCTCAGTTGACAGACTGCTTTCGGCAGGGATATGATCCCGTTTTTGACAGTTCAGAAGGTTAAAAAGGCAGAAAAACGCGATACCTACGCGGAAAGACGCGAGAGTCTCGCAAGCGGGACTCTTTCTTTTTTAAAATTGCCGGACATCCTTTTACAAATGTAAAAAAAACGGCGGAAAACCGCTGTAAAAAAGGACAAGACAGATTTCTTGTTTTATAAAGATGGAGTGTGATAGACTGAAAAAAGCTTCACCTTTCTACAACAGTGCCGCTGGATTTGTATATCATAAAAGGCTGCTGTGTTCTACGGAAAAACTCCGCAGAAGCGGGATATGACTGCTTTTGTGTACAAGTGTGTGGAAAATGCGGGGAGAGTGCTTACAGAGGGAGAATATGTCATGAATGAACAGTGGCTTAGATCCTTTATTTTGTCCGCTGAGTGCGGGAGTTTTTCCAAAGCAGCCAAAGCTTCTTTTATTTCTACGACGGCCCTGGTTCAGCAGATCAATCTGTTTGAAAAAGAGCTTGGCTTTTCCCTGTTCCGGCGCAGTAACAGCGGCCTGAAGCTTACGCCTGCCGGTGAATCTTTTTACAGCACGGCAAAACAGATTTGGGAGATCTATGATACCGGGAGAAAACAGGCTGCTGCTCTGGCGAAACAGAACAAGGCTGAGATCCGCTTTGCTTTTGAACCCTATCAGTTTCCCGAGAACTGGATCACACTGATCGGCAGTTTTAATGCGGAGCAGCCCGACATTAAAGTCCGGATGAAGAATATTCCGATTACCGAGCAGGTCAACGCCATTCATGCCGGCAGAGCAGACTGCTGTATCCTGGGGAGACCGAAGGAGGAGTATCTCGATGGGCTGGGCTTTATGACTCTGCTGGAGGATACCTATTCCTTCTGTATGAATCCGGGACACCCTCTTGCCGGCAGAAGCCTGCTGACAAGAGAGGATCTGCGCGGCAGAGCTGTAATCTGCGGCAACTATCCGACCCTGGTGCAGAGTTTTGAGGACGGACTACGGGATGCGGCCTCGGTGCGGACGGTTGAGAATGACTATAACCTGGGTGCACGGATGGAATTCGGTTCCGAGGACGAAATGTACGTCATTCACGGAAGCTGGCGGGATACTCATTCCCTGCTGAAGCGCGTCATTGATTCCGATATACCGGCAGGGGAAGTTGGGTTTATTTACGACCGGAAAAAGGAAAATCTCATTCGCAGGCTTCATCAGTTTTTTGCGGAAAATATATAGGCTTTTTCGGATAGACCAAAAGGCTTTTGATGGATCATTTATCTAAAGATATACAGGGTGTTTTATGCGCAGGCTGCGGCCTGCGCTTTTTCTATGCCCGGATCCGGATTCTGTGCAGAGTATCTTCCCCTACCTACGCAATTTCATCTTGTCGAAAGATGAAATTGCTGAAAAAACAGATTGTTAAAAAACATGCATAAAGTCCTGGCTTTATACGTGTACAGAGTTTTGAAATGGCGGATTTTTTGTGCAAATGAAATAATATTATCAGAAAATAAAGGCTTGAAATCAAAAAAACGCCGAAACACAAACACAACTCTTTGTATCTGACAACGTACATTTTTCTTTCATTTTTTGACAGACGAACAACTCACTTCACCGGACGACACGTGCTGCATAACCGGTAATCCACTCGTTTTTCAAAAAACACACAGATCTCTGCTTCCAAAAACAAAGTTTTAAGCAAGCAAAAATACAGGCATTTCAGAGGCGAAAGCAGCATGCCCGCAGCCTTTGCCTGCACACAAAAAAGGAGGAATTCATAATGAAGGTATCGTATTGGAATCGTTTTTGCCCGACATTGTTTGGAACCGGCGCGGTCGATCTCATCGGCGAGAAGACAAAGGAGCTGGGGATTGAAAAGGTCATGGTCGTTACGGAGGCGGATCTGATCAAGTTCAATGTTGCGACCAGGGTCATTGATAACCTCAAGGCTGCAGGATTTGATCCGGTTATTTTTGATAAATGTAAAGCGGATGCTCCTTCGGATGTGTGTGACGAGGGTGCGAAAGTTGCCAAAGAGAACAAAGTAGACGGAATCGTAGCTGTCGGCGGCGGTTCCAGCCTGGATACCGCAAAAGCTATCGGCATTATCATCAGCATGGGCGGCGAGTCCATCACCGAGTTCTACACTACCTCCTGTAAAGAGAGAAAGATGAAACTGATCTGCATCTCCACGACGGCAGGCACCGGCTCTGAAAACTCCCAATATGCAGTCATCGGAGACTCCAAAACAGGTGTCAAGCAGGTCCCCGAGTACTCCCCTGATCTTGCCATGGTCGATCCGACCATGACCTATACACTGCCTAAGAGCCAGACAGCTTCCACCGGCATGGATGCATTGGCCCACTGCGCCGAGGCGATCACATCCAAAAACTGGAATCCTTATGTGTACGCAATCGGCGGAATCGGCATCAGCACAGTTATGAAATATCTCCCAACCGCAGTGAAAGATCCTCAGAATGTGGAGGCACGTGAAAAGATGGCTTTTGCAGCCAACCTCGGAGGTCTTGTTATTCTCGAGTCCGGCTGCCAGATGGGACACGCATTTTCGCAGGCTTTCGGCGGCAAATACCACGTTCCGCACGGCCTCGGCTGCGCATGGGGGTTCCCCGGATCCATGGTCTATGCGGCCAAGTATGGCGATCCGGAATCCGCCAAGATTGTCGCGGATGCAATGGGCGTCGCATATGATGACGGTACAGCTCCCGAGGAACTCGCAAAGCGCCTCGGAGACCGTTCGATCGAGCTGATGAAGGAAATCGGCATTCCATCCATGAAGGCAAGCGGTTACAGCCTTGAAGACGCACTGAGTGTTGCGGAAGTCATGTCCAAAGACGCTGCGATCGCCAATGCGCCCGGCGAACACAACCTCGACCAGATCAAAGAGTATATCGAGTATACATTCAACGCTTACCAGTAAAAGCATCTAAAACGTAAAAACATCTAAAACGGCGTATCAGTCTGAACTGTATCATAAATAATCCTGAAAAAAAGGAGGAAAGACATGGCAACAAAAATGAATTATATCAATGGCGAGTGGGTTCCTGCAAAGTCCGGAAAAACACGTCAGATTATCAATCCCGCAACAGGCGATCTGCTCGCGGAAGTCGCTGACAGTGCCGTCGAAGACGTGCGTGAAGCGATTGCGGCAGCCAAAGAATCTTTCTACGGCCCCGGAGAGTGGCGCAGAATGTCTGCTTCCGCCCGCAGCAAAAAGCTCCTCGAAGTAGCTGACGAGATTGAGAAGATCAGTGACGAGCTCTGCAAACTTGAATCCATGAACACCGGAATGACCTATAACAATGCTGTTGGCAATATCGGCATGGTCGTTGGTGTTTTCCGCTATTATGCCGGCCTGATTAACAAGTCCGAAGGACGCGTCAATCCACTTGATGCACACCCCGGCATCCAGTCCGTCACAGTCAAAGAGCCGATTGGTGTCGTCGGCATGATCGCTCCCTGGAATGTGCCCTGCCTTATGTTTTCCTGGAAGGCAGCTCCTGCGCTTGCAGCCGGCAACAGCATCATCTTCAAGCCTGCTTCCCTGACTCCACTCACGGCGATCCGTGTCTTTGAGATCCTTGACAAGGTCGGCTTCCCGAAAGGAGTAGTCAACCTGATTACCGGCCCCGGCGGCAGCATCGGCAGCGAACTTGCCTCCAGCATGGATGTCGACATGGTCACAATGACCGGCTCTACCCCTGTCGGCCAGGACATCATCCGCGCGTCTGCCAGCAATGTCAAGCGTGTCGGTCTTGAGCTGGGCGGCAAGTCCCCGATCATCGTCTATGACGATGCCAATATTGAGAATGCGGTGGAATGGGTCATGGAGACTGATTTCTCCAATCAGGGCGCCAACTGCTGCGCAGGCTCACGTGTCTTTGTCGATGAGAAGATCCACGATGAATTTGTGAAGATCCTCGTCGAGAAGACAGAGAAGGCCACTGTCGGCATAGGCCTTGACAATCCCAACATCGGATCCCTTGTCTCCAAAGAACAGCTGAAGACAGTCATGGGCTACATTGAATCCGGCAAGGCGGAAGGCGCAAAATGTGTCGCAGGCGGTTATCAGCTCACCGAAGGCTTTTATGCGAAGGGCAACTTTGTCCGCCCGACTGTCTTTGACGAGTGCACACCCGATATGAAGATCGTCAAAGAGGAGATTTTCGGACCCGTTGTCACAATCCAGACCTTCAAGACAGAGGAGGAAGCTTTCCGGAAGGCCAACGACACCTGCTATGGACTGGCAGGCGGTGTCTTCACCGAGAATTACGCCCGCGCGATCCGTGCATCCGAAGAACTCCGCGCAGGAATCGTCTGGATCAACCACTACAACTGGGCATATGCACAGTGCCCGTGGGGAGGATATAAGATGTCCGGGCTTGGTCGTGAGCTTGGAGAGGAAGGTCTTGAAGAGTTCCAGGAGACCAAGCAGATCAATGTCATGATGAACTCCAACGCTCCCGGTATGTGGTGATTTCACAAAGACAGTTTTTACATTGAGAACAGTTGATTCCGGCGGGGACGCTGCTCTTCGCCGGAACAATCGAACCGTTATCCAAGAAGTCTAAATAAAGGGGAAATATCATGAGTGAAACAACCACTTTATCCAGCGCACCGTCCTTCAGATGGTTTATGCTGCTGCTGAATATTCTGGCATATGGCCAGTTTTTCCTGACCGTTCAGATTCCTACAGTATTCAGCTCTTATATTACGGCTGATCTCGGAGTCTCCGCGATGACAGTATCTCTCTGCGGAACGATCATTCTGGGCGTATTTGCTCTCACGGGAGGTTTCGGAGCCAGGCTTGTAGCTAAATTCGGGCTGAAGCTCAGTATCTGCATCGCAATCATTGTCAATATCATCGGCGCTCTGCTGATCCTCGTGATCGGGCATTCCTTCCCGGGATACGCCGTCTGCTGCGCAATTGAAGGTCTCTCCGGCGGTCTTATCTGCGGACCGATCACCACCATTAACACCTACTGGTTCCCCATTCGCGAAAGGGGTATCGCATCCGGTATCCTTCTGGGTATCCTTGGAGTCGCATTCTCGATCGACACCTTCTTTGCTCCGAAGATCATGGCTTCGGGTGTTGCCTGGCAGACCGGCGCAAGCCTTCTCGCAGCCATTCCCAGTATTGCTATCGTCATCATTTACTTCCTGTTTGCCAGAGAGGTCGCACAGGTTTATCAAGGACGCCTGACTGTGGCGGAAATGCTCCCCGCAGAGGCAGAAACCTCTCCCAAGTCGAACGTGGAAAACCTTCCCAAGTCCATGGATGAACTGAAGAAGCACAGCTACCTTTGGTTTGCTGTCATCTGTGGCTTCATCACCGGCGCGAATGTCTACGGATTCCCGTCTTTTGTCAACGGCCTTCTTTTGGAAAAGGGCATCGACATGGCTCTGGCAAACGGCGTGGCAAGTATCACATTCTTTACTTCCATCCTCGGCTCCCCTCTCGGAGGACTGATCTCCGACAAAGTCTTTAAGGGAAGCCGCTGGCAGATCGTCTGCATCGGCAATATTGTAATTGCGGCAAGCCTTCTGATCGTCGCGGTTTCCGGCGGGACACTTCTGGCTGTTTTCATGGTCATCGCTTACGCGGCCGTTTCCACGGTTATGGGTCCCTTCTGGGCAATTCCTCCGGAACTCGGCCATCCCAGCATTGCTGCAGAGGCATCCGGCTTCTGCCTGATCTTCGGAAACCTGGGCGGAACGATTATCGGATTCGTTCTGACAGCTGTCGCTTCTGCAACCGGTACCTACTACGTGCCTATGTTCATCTGCATGGGTATGGCGGTCGTCAGCGCGCTTCTTGTCTCCAGAATTAAGAGATGACCCGGATGACTGCACTTTGACAGAGGCTGCTGCAGCCCGCATCCGGCTTGCAGGACTTGAGGCCGGACGTGACTGTCCACAAAAAATTTCGTTTTTGAAAGGAGTACTCCATGAATAATGTTGTGATCGTAACCGGCGGAACAAAAGGAATCGGATTTGCCACAGCGAAAAAGTTTCTGGAAAAAGGAGATAAGGTTATCATTCTCGGCCGTCACGTGATTGAGGAAAGCATCAAGGCCCTGGAAGCAGTCGGAGAGGTGACTTTTATTCAGGCGGATGTCTCGAAAGAGGACGACTGCCGCATGATCGTTGAAAAAACAATGGAAAAATACGGCAGGATCGACGTGGTGGCAAACGTAGCCGGCGTCGTCGGCGAAAGAGCCGCTTTCACAGAGATTGATCTGAAGGATGTCGAGAAGACCATTATGATCAACCTCATGGGAACCATTTATCTCAGCCACTATGCTGCAAAAGAAATGGTGAAGGTAAAATCCGGCGTGATCGTCAATGTCGGCTCCATCTGCGGAATCATGGCAAACACAGAGTCCATCGGCTACCACGCCAGTAAGGGCGGTGTGCGCATGATTACCCAGGCGATGGCAAGAGAGCTTTCACCTTACGGAATCCGTGTCGTTTCCGTGGCTCCCGGCTGGGTGAAGACCGGTATGATCGATAAGCCTATTGAGGAGATTGGCAGCAGACTGCACATGAAGGGCAGGATTATTATGCCGGAAGAAATCGCCAATGCGATCTATCTGATGTCTCTGCCTGAGGCAAGTGCCATCAACGGCTCCACGGTCATGGCAGACGACGGCTATGCCTCCTTCAAGGGTGTCGACGGTTATCAGGCTTGATTTCTGCTGCGGCAGGAAAAACAGTATTCCAGGAATCTACAACCGCCCGGCTTTTCTCCGAAATGCCGGGCGGTTGGGGCGTTATACAAACATATTGCATCACATCTATTGTGGGCAGGAGGTATACAAATGCATGAACAGATGATGAACCGGGAACTGAACGCCAATCTGCTGGAGCTCCTTGCGGAGAACCCCGAAATACAGGTCTTTTTCGATCGGATGACGGAACTGCTGGGCAACCCGCTCACAATGGTGGATACCCGGTTCCGGATCATGTATGCCTCCCGGAATGTTGAAATCGAGATTCCGCTCTGGAAGGAGTCTATTACCGAACATTTCGTCTCCGAGAGTATCATCAGCTCAATGGAAAAGAATGAGATACTGGCAAAAATCCGCAAGGGCGTGAACCATACATTTCACAGTGACCTGCCGGGCGGCTATAGCGCACTCCGGACACCTCTTTTTTACCGCGGAAAGTTCTGCGGTTTTCTTGGACTGTATGACTACATCCGGCCGTTCACAGATACGGATGCATCAAATCTGATTGCCGCCGCGAGAGCGTTGACGATTTTTTACAATGCGGATTCCAATATTCTGGGTGCCATGGATGACACCAGAGACAGTTATTTCCTTGAATTGATCAAATGCGGGACCCGTGACATGGCGGAGATTCTTACACGCAGGAACAGCAGTTATCAGCTAGGCTCCGATAAAACACTTATCTGCCTTACCCGCCGCATAGAAGGAATGAGTGCGGAAAATGTCGCTTTCGGACGGCTTAGGGAATATTTGAGGCAGGGAATCTATACACATGTGAGCGCGGTCTACAACCACCATCTTCTGCTCCTTTTTTCCATGCGGAATGTATCTTCGGCGACCCGCAGATCTATTTGTGCAGCTATCGAGGAGTGCTGTAAAAAATATGACCTGTATGCGGGCCAGAGCTTTCCCTTTGAGGACGATTCCTTCATCCCGCTAGCCTATAAACAGGCTTTGAAAGCTTCTCTTTACGCAGAGCCCGGTGACAAAACACTGCCGCATATCTGTTCCTATGAAGACTACTTTCTTTACGATGTCATGAATGCTTCGCTTCGCATTTATCCGGCTGCATTTTACGAGCACCCGATTGTTTCCAGATTGTCTGCATATGATAAAGAATTCGGCACTAAATATCTGGATACCCTTCGAACTTATCTTTTGAACTTCTGCAACATGAAGTCGACGGCTGTTGACCTGGGAGTGCACTATAACACGATCAAGTACCGCTTCTCCATGATTGAGGAGATCATGGGACGCGATATCCGAAGCGACCCTGAACTTCTCATGCGGCTGGCTATGTCTCTGCGCATCCGTGATTATGCGGGTGAACATCGCAGACTCCATGAGGGGACATACCGGCAAAAGGGCGTATAGCACTCATGCTGGTATGCCATGTGCCAGGAAGGTGCTTTTGCCCGTTTTCATATTTTGACAAAGGATTCTTTTCCGATTGACTGAAGCGTACAAAGACAGAGAATACCCCGGTTGGTAGAATAAAAACACCAAAGAGAGTTGTATACATCGGTTTGAAAGCGGAGATCAAAATGTTTCGGGAGATAAGCCTTTTGAGCACCTGTAACCGGCAAACTGAGTAAAACCAAAATGTAAGGGATTGTTACTTTTATTTATTTAAGGAGGAAATCATGGAGAACAAGTATTTTCTGACAGAAGATCAGCTGGCCATTCAGGCACTGGCCAAAGACTTCGCCGATAACACCGTCGCAAAAACCGTCCGTGAGCTGGACGAGGCACATGCCTTCCCCATGGAAGAGGTCAAGATGTGCGGCGAGCTCGGATTCCTGGGTGTCTGTGTTCCCGAGGAGTACGGCGGAGCAGGAATGGATCATCTCAGTGATGTCCTGGTCATGGAGCAGATCGCGAGACATTCTTCTTCCCTTGCCTCCATCATCGATGCACATACTTCCCTCGGATCCATGCCTCTGCTGCATGCAGGAACCGAAGAGCAGAAGCAGAAATTCCTCGTACCTGCCGCATCCGGCAAAACCCTCTGCGCATTCGCACTGACCGAGCCCCAGTCCGGATCCGATGCTGCTGCAACTAAGACAACGGCGATTCTTGACGGCGATGAGTACGTCATCAACGGCTCTAAGGCATTCATCACCAACTCCACTTATGCAGATACTTTCCTGGTCGCAGCCAAGACCGACCCCGATGCAAAGGGAAGCCGCGGAATCAGCGTTCTGATCGTTCCCCGCAATACACCCGGTCTTGACATCGGCAAGCCCGAGGAAAAGATGAGCAACCGCTCCTCCTACTCCTGCCCTCTGAGCTTCCAGGATGTCCGTGTTCCCAAAGAAAATATCGTCGGTGAGGTCAACAAGGGATTCCCGCTCTTCATGAAATGTGTCGATGACGGCCGCATCGCGATCTCTGCAGTTGCTGTCGGTATGGCGCAGGGCGTTCTCGAGCGCGCAACGAAATATGCCAAAGAGCGCGTGACATTCGGAAGACCCATTTGCGAGTATCAGGCGATCAACCATAAGCTTGCTGAAATGGAGACCGAGATTGAAGTCGCCCGCCGTATGATGTACGAAGTTGCCCGCATGAGCGATGCCGGCATGAAGTTCAGTGCCGAGGCGACCATGCTGAAGATGTACTCCTCTGAAATGTGTGTCCGTGTCTGCGACAAGGGCGTTCAGATCATGGGCGGCTACGGCCTCTGCAACGAGTATGAGGTGGAGCGCTTCTACCGCGACGCCAAGCTCCTTACCATCGGAGAAGGCACCAGCGAGATCTGCCGCATGATCATTGGCCGTCACGTGCTCAGCAAGTACGAGTGATGTTACTATTCGCAGTTCCGACTTTGAGAACCGAGTGATTTCGGATGTAATCCACCTGAATATTGTTCCTATGCGGGCGGAAGGATGCAGTGCACAGGCACCGTCCTTCCGCTTGTTGTTTTTTCTTCATTGCCTGATACCGGTAATTTCAGCCGCGGGACCCTGCATATGACTCGCGGGTGGGCCTTAGTATTTCGTTTTTTAACAGAAAGGAAAGAACATGAGTAAAGAGAATCGTACCTTCCGTTATCTGAGTGAATTTAAGGTGGGAGATGTTTTCACCACAGCAGCAAAGACCGTGACGGAGACAGACGTTGTTCTGTTCGCAGGCATTACCTGGGACCTCAATCCCATCCATACCGACCAGACCTATGCGGAGAAGCTTCCCTTCAAGGGCAGGATCGCCCACGGACTCCTTGGATCCTCTATTGCCTGCGGCCTCTGGGGCAAGATGGGCCTTGTCGACGGCAGTGCCATTGCGGCCCTCTCCACCGAATGGAAATTCGTCGGTGCCATTAAAATCGGCGATACCATTCACTGCGAGATTGAAGTTCTCTCCTGCGACCGGTCCAAGTCCAAACCTGACCGCGGCATTCTCAACATCGGCTACAAGATCATCAACCAGGATGGTAAGCTCTGCCAGACCGGATCCATGGCGACTATGCTCAAGTGGGAAGAATAAACATCCCGATAGCGGGGAGCGGGACTCAAGAGAAAGTCCTGAATAATGCCCGTAATGCCCGAGAGATACAAAATGCAGGTCGATCAGGCCTGACATGAAAGACTTGCGAAATGAATTTCGCCGCATTTTACCGCTGTACACGAGCGCCGCGGCACAGGAGATCATCATGAACTGGAAAGAAAAATACGCAGATAAAATCGTATCCGCTGAATATGCCGTCTCACTCGTGAAGGACGGGGACAAGATCATCTTCGGCGACTGGCTGGGTGAGCCTCCCGCCCTGGTCGAGACACTCTATGATCACGGCATGGAAAAACACGACGTCACCATCATACACGGCATGAGCCCGGGATCGAACCGCTGCGTGGATCCTGCCTATGCAGGTCATTTCAAACACGTTTCTACGTTCCTGGGCCCCAATTCCCGCCCCGGATATCGGGAAGGCACTGTCGAATACATCGGCGGAACTAACTTCCACAAATGGCCTGAGATGTTCGCTGTCTCGGATATTCTTAACCCCCACTGGGCCTTTGTCCAGGTTACAGAGCCGGATGAAAACGGCATGTGTTCCTACGGTGTCGACTGTTCCTTCACCGAGCCTGCAGTCCGCACCGCCGCTAAGGGAAAGGTCGTCGCCCAGATCAATCCCAATTTCCCCCGGATCGGCGGCAAGATGCTGCACATCGATGACATCGATTATATCGTCTGTCAGGAGTCTCCCCTGTACACGATCGGACGAGCAGGTGTCAATGAAAAAACACAGAAGATCGCAGATTGCTGCGCGAGCCTGATCGAGGACGACTCCACCATTCAGCTGGGCATCGGCGCTCTTCCGGATGCCATCGCCCGCAATCTCATGGACAAAAAGAACCTGGGTGTTCATTCCGAGACCCTGACCGAATCCATGATGGAACTCGTCGAAGCAGGTGTCATTACCAATAGTATGAAGACCATAAACAAGGGCGTCTGCATCGGATCCCAGCTGGCAGGCTCCGAGGCCTTCTACCGCTATTGTGAGAACAATCCCATGTTTGAAGTCCATCCGGTCGACTATGTGAATGATCCCTACATCATCGGCCAGAACTACAAGCAGGTCTCCATTAACGCCTGCCTGGAGATCGATCTCAAGGGCCAGGCTAACTCCGAGAGTATCGGCGGAATCCAGTATTCCGGTATCGGCGGCCAGCTCGACCATGTGCGCGGCGCGCAGCTGTCCAAGGGCGGAAAATCCATCCTGGCGCTGAATTCCACCGCCAAGGGCGACACAATCTCCAAAATTGTCCCCTTCCATGCGCATGGCAACATCGTGACCGTACCCCGCTACGATATCAACTATGTTGTCACTGAGTACGGTATCGCCGATCTCAAGTACAAGACGGAGCGTCAGCGCGCTGAGGCCCTGATCGCCATCGCGCACCCCAACTTCCGCGATGAACTCCGCTTCGAAGGCAGAAAACTCGGCGTTCTGTAAAAAGGTTGCTTTTCCTGAAAAGTCATCTGTCTGTTAATAGCACAGACCCACGAGATCCGGAGGGAGTGGATGCAGTTTATCCATTCCCTCCGGGTATTTTTGTACAGCACCAAATAGGATTAATGGAGGTTTACCATGAACATTCTCATTCTTTCCTGCAGCAGTCATCCGGACGGTAACACACAGAAGCTTGCCACAGCCTACGAAAAAGGATGCCTCGAAGCAGGGCATGCAACGCGGATGATTTGCGCGTATGAGGCACAGGTCTCTCCGTGTCTTGGCTGCAACTACTGCAATTCTCACAGCGGCTGCGTACAGCAGGACGGCATGCAGACTATTTACGAAGGCATCGAGTGGTGTGACCGAATTGTCTTTGCAACTCCTGTCTATTTCTGGAACATCTCTGCACAGATGAAGCTCATCATCGACCGGCTCTACGCCACCGGAGTTCCTGATGACAAGGGATATTTTGCCTACCCGAAGAAACACTGCGCACTCCTTGCCACTTCCGCCGATACAGAAAAACACTTCTGGGTTTTCGAGTCCGTGCGTCAGTATTTCGAGCGCTTGACCGACTACCTGCGCTGGGAGCGTGACGGCATGCTCTTTGCGGGAAACTGCGGCGGCACCAAAGTTCCCCGACGGATTGAACAGACACTGTGGCTGGAGAAGTCGTATGAGATGGGGAAAAAGGGGTGAATCCCCCTTTGCCATATGATGACTCATGACTCACAACTTCACAATATCAAAAACAACACCGTGATGAACAGGTGCTGTTTTTGATGGTATGAGAGATGGATTGGTATAAGAAATGAATTGGTTTGAGGAGTATATTGGTAATATATGAAGGACTGATCAGAACAGTGAGAAACCGCCGTCCTCCATTGATCAAAGACAGCCTTGAGATGGAAAACGCCCCGTGATCAGGAGGAACTTCGGAGAGTATGTGGCCAGTAAGATCTGTCTTTTTTTCATTTTCTGACAAAGGTCATTTGACTGGTTGACTATCCTGTATAATGACCTGCAGTCCTACGACCGCTACAATGAAATCATGGAGCAGCTGATTGAGGAAGAGTTAAGCCATTTCGTTAATCAGTATAAGTATAAGGAGGTCATGATGAAGGTGGCGGGAAAAGAAAAGAAATATAAAGCGGCGGCTGCCGATGAGAAAGATGCTTTCCGTACACTCTCAACCGGTATCCCGGAAAGACTGGCTCACAGACGTAACTGGCTGAGGGAGAATTATCCTTTATGGACAAAACGGACAATCTACGCTCATCTTCGAGAGGCCGCGTCCAGATGGCCGGACAGGATCCTGTATCAGGATGGCCAGAAGAACATGACTTACAGACAGGTTCTGGAACAGGCTGACAAGGCAGCGGACGCACTTCTGCAGCTGGGGGTTCAGAAAGGAGACCGGATCGCAGTCAATTTGAACAACACGATTGAATATCTGATCCTTACCTTTGCTATTGCCAGGACGGAAGCTGTAAAGGTGCCCCTGAACCGCAAGCTGCCGCTTCAGCAGAAGTGCTATATTCTGTCCGAGACCGGGACGTCGATCCTTTTCTCCGACAAGGCGGAGGACACGGAATCTCTGCAGCAGTGCGCCGGCCTGCGCCGGATCATCCTCCTGCGTCATCCGGACAGACCGAGAAATCAAATCATCAGCTGGGACATTTTTATGGGCGTGCTGGCGCAGGCACAGGATGATTCTGGACGGACACGGGATGCGGAACCCGGTGCGGCGGAGCTTCCCTGTGACATTATCTATACATCCGGGAGCAGCGGCGCTCCCAAGGGGGTTGTTCTCACCCATGACATGATTCTCCGCAGTGCCTTTGCCAATTGTCTGAACCGCGCTTTTGAAGAAGGCAGGAGAGTCCTGATCACGGTTCCGCTTTTCCATGTCTACGGCTACATCGAAGGCCTTCTGTCCGTGATCTTTGTCGGAGGAACGCTTCTGTGTATGCAGGGACGTTTTGACGAGACCAGAACCCTGGACATGCTTCAGAAATACCGTATACAGGATATCCTGTGCGTTCCTTCCGCCATGCAGAAGCTTCTGGCTGCTCCGGATTTCGACAGTTATGATCTGCATGCACTGCACGCAATATACTGTTCCGCCTCTGTCTGCCCGGACTGGCTCTGGGATGAGATGAAACACAAATTCGGCGAGGTGGAGATTGTAACCGGTTACGGAATGAGCGAGACGAGCGGAGCTTCTGTCCAGACGCCCCCGGAAGCAGCTTTCGGTGATATGGAAAAACTCCGGCGCACACTCGGTCGTGTCCTGACAGATCACTTTTCCGGAAAACTGGTCGAATACAGAGTCGTGGATCCCGTTTCACTTGAAGACCTGCCGCAGGGACATACGGGCGAACTGATCTGCCGGGGTTCAATCATTACGAAGGGATACTACAACAGAGATGACGTCAATAAATGCGTCTTTACAGAGGACGGCTGGCTTCGCTCCGGTGATCTTGGATGGTTTGACAAAGACGGCTTTCTTGTTTTTCTGGGAAGGGATGGAGACAATTACAAGATCAACGGGGAGAATGTTTCCCCTCTCTATGTCGATCAGGTAATCTCTGAATCCAGAGATGTCATCCAGGCGCAGACAATTGGAATCCCGGATGAGAAACTGGGCTGGGTAGGTGCTGCATTTATTGAGCCTGCGGTCTCCTGTCCCGCTGTCAAGAATCGGATCATGGAATTCTGTAGCGAGAATCTCGCATCCTTCCAGGTTCCGAAATACTTCTTTTTTATTTCAGGAAAGGAATGGCCGCGGACATCAAATGGAAAGATTACAAAAAAGCTCCTGCGTGAGCAGGCTGTGCTCCGCATTGAACAGGAGAAAAAAGGCTTAGAATGATGGTTACAGGCTGGACCTGAAAGCTGTAATAATGACAGAACAGATTGGATAGAATGATCTGCAGCCCACGGAAGGATACTGATATACTGCCCCCAGGTAGGTCACTGAAATGTGACACTATTTGGGGGCATTTCTATAACATCATGTGATGTTTGGAGACCAAATCTGTGAATGGATCTGCCCGGCATGGATATCATTGTTTTGCACTTTGTTTTTCTGTCTCCGGGCAAAGAAAAACTCCGCCCGGAGAGATTCCGGCTGGAGTCTTTTTCTATAGAGATCCCTGAACTTTTTTGAAATGAACTACGGAAGTCAGCTTAGACCATTGCCTTTAGGATTCCTTCAGCTTTCGGATATTGTAGAATAGGATGCTTCCGACGACGATGGCAGCCCCTGCCAGAGAGAGCGGTGCCAGCACCTCTCCGTAGAAAATGGCCACCAGGATCGGATTGAGGACCGGTTC